>ENA-OQCN01000419-OQCN01000419.1-human-gut-metagenome-genome-assembly--contig:-NODE-419-length-22919-cov-2.107143_pt1 | contig 22919 bp, 20 predicted proteins | sample MGYA00242497_ERZ504576 | MGnify/ENA primary metagenome ERZ504576 (study PRJEB26092, sample SAMD00036296) | human gut metagenome | host: Homo sapiens | study: EMG produced TPA metagenomics assembly of... | reverse complement strand
CTTGCCAACCGAAACCATGATCATAAGTAAACTTGATTTCACGTGTATTATAAATACCACGTTTAGTAGTAATATTTACTACACCATTTATACCTTTATGCCCGTAAATTGCTACTGCAGCAGCATCTTTCAATATAGTGACTGTTTCTACCTCTTCAGGAGTGACATCTGTAATATCACGTTCAATACCGTCTACCAATATCAACGGATTATTAGTGGATAAACTTTGTAGCCCACGAATAAAAAAATGTAGGTTCGGCATCTGCATATCGTCCGCTACCTTGCAAAGTAGTCAACCCTGTACCATATCCAAAAAGCGAATTAGCTATATTTTTAGCACTACGCTTATTGAAATCTTCATTATATACGGTAGAAATTGATGAGGTAGATTCTTCCAGACGTTGAGCTTTATGATATCCGATTTCTACAACTTCATCGGAATATTTTACCGGCTTACCGGAAGTTATGCTATCATTGAGTTCCTGTGCATACCCTTGCATACTCAAAAAAGCAAGGAGTGCCGGAATAATTAATCTATTTTTTCTCATAATAATTAATTCAAATTGTAATTGAAGTATTCATTAGTTATTACCATCCGGGATTTTGAACAAGCCCGTATCCTTTATTAACTTCTGTTGACGGGAATGGAGAAAGATACCATTTAGGGTCAAATCCATTTGTCCACCAATAACGAGTTGGGTTATTCAATTCAAATTTTTCATATTCAAAATGGGTCGGATAAGCCATCTTCCCTTCATCGTTTCCACGCCAAGGCAAATCTCTTCGTACTCCGTTGTCATCCAAACGATAAATGAAAAGTCCATGCAATTGTTTTTCAAATATATCTGCTCGTTTATAGCGAATCAAGTCAAAGAAGCGTGCATCTTCCATACCTAGCTCACAAGCACGTTCACGAAGAAGTTCTTCGATAAAAGCATCCTTGTTACTTTGTAAATTTTTATCCGGATTACATTCCGCCAATCCTTTCATTCCTACACGTGCACGTACAATATCTACTTGAGCTATAGCTTTATCCATACTGCCTCGTGAACTTTGACACAATGCTTCCGCATAAATTAAATGCAGTTCGGCTATACGGATACAAGGCCAATGTACATATCTACGCAGCATATCGTTTCCCATTAAGAATTTGATAGGTGCATATCCCGTAGCAAATGAACCTGTTTGACTGGTAGGACCATTGCCGGCACTCTTTCCCCCCAACCACGATTCAAAACAATAACCTGACATATTTCCTGTGGTCCAATCCAAAGATTCTTGCTGACCGTTTACAATGATTTCTTCATACATACGCGGGTCACGGGTCAATTCTATATTTATCAGTCCGTCACTGGCTGTGCCCGTTCCTTTCAAAAACATTTCATCCAGTTTTCCTTCACTTTTGGCCTTATCCCAATCAAACGGCGTACCATCTTTCCAAGGGAACATTTCCATATATTCTTGTGTAGGACTGTAACCACGATGAATTTTCATAAGAGGATCTCCCCATTGGTGCCAATTATAATGACTTGATTTGAATGCATCAATATCAATTACACGTGTGTTTATCAATACTTCCGGGCTATCCAAATTAGCATAACCTGCACGATATGCCAAACGATAATCTTCTGGACGAGTACCTTTCGCCTGCTGTAAACTGTATCCACCTTTAGAAGCCAGTTCATTAAAGAATTGTTCACACGCTTCCAGACAGCGATCCCATAGTTCCGGTTTATAGCCACCATACCAAATAGCAGGATTGCCTGTCGCTCCCGGGTAATAAGCTGGTCGGAATTAAATAAAGGTGAGGCTGCAAATTGAAGAATACGACATTTATAAGCTAAAGCTGCCGCTCTAGTCCAGCGTCCGGATTCAGATGCAGGTGTTTCTACAGTCCAAGGAAGTACAGCAGCAGCTTCATCCAGCAATTGTACCATATAATTCACTGTTTCTTCCACACTGTTACGAGGCATTTCATAGCTTGTATCCGTTCCACTGAATGTACCTTTAATTAAAGGAATGCCACCATAATGACGAAATACATCAAAATAACGGGAAGCAAGAATACATTTCGCCTGTGCCACCATAGAAGCTTTTTCATCTTCCCCTAGCCCCGGTACATTATCAATATTCTCAATCAACATCCATACTCCACGTACAGCTTCCCAGACATTATTTCTTAAATAATCAAATTTATCAGAACGTTTACCATAATTGGCAGTGTGAGTACCTTTATAATATGGTCCTGAGATTCCACATGACGGATAAGTGAAAACATACAAATCTGTTAAAGCTTCAGGCTTGCCTACATATTGATTGGAACTTTCCTGATTAGCCACATTCTTATATGGAAGCCCATAATATTGCATGCCATAAAGATTAGTCAGAAATTGTCGGGTATATTCAGCATTATTAAATACTGTATCTTTTGTAACCGACCCTCCCGGAGCCTTTTCCAAAAAAGAGTTGCCAAACTTAATCTCATCGACACATGAAGTAGCGATGACAGATGTCAGAGCCAGTCCTGAAGCAACATTAAAAATCCATTTATTATATTTTTTCATTTGATTGCATTATTAAGATTAAAAACCAAGTTTCAAACTCAATGAATATGTTTTTTGTCAGCGGATAAGAGGGAGAATTACTAGCCTTTGATTCCGGATCACTCCAAAAATATGGAGTAAAGGTCAATAAATTATATCCACTTAACGCTAACTGCATAGTATTCAGTTTCAGTTTTTTCATAAACGGAAGATTGAATTATAAGCAATTTGCAGATTTTTCAAACGAAGATACTTAGCATCTTTCTCCCACAAAGTTGATTCCGCATAGTTATTGGTATCGTTGATAAATGTCGCACGCGGATATTCCGCATTTGGATTCGGATTCTCTGGAGTCCATGTATGATCTAACATATATTCCAACAAACCTCCTTGATCTGAGTTTGTACGGTCTGTAAAAGGTTGGCGGAATACACTTGATATACTGCGGCTTACATTCCATGCGGCAGTCCATTGCATTGAAACATCAAATCCCTTCCAACTGAATCCCATATTAAGACCGGCCATGTATTCCGGATCATCTGTGAAACCAAATTGACGTGACATATCGTTAGAATCTATTTTACCATCGTTATTTAAATCGACATATACACAATCACCATTTTTTAAATCACTGACTAATTGTTCTGGCATATCCGTACCATATACTTCTTTGTAATGAGCAGGGGTTGTTTCCGAATTATAATATTCAAAGAATTTATATTGACTGCGTGAACCAAGACGACGTCCTTTTTGATACATATACTCTTCATTTTGCGGAGCTTCTTTTCTCTCTACCACCCGATTTTGATTGTACATCAAATTCAATCCTACGTTATACCTGAAATTGTCACCTATTTGATCATTCCATTTTAAAGTGATTTCCCAACCCCAGCTTCTCATTTCCCCAAGATTAGCCAATGGAGGAGTAAATCCTAATACAGAAGGAGCCGTACCGTCACTCAACATAATGTCTGTACGTTTTTCATGATAATAATCAAATGAAGTGCGTAAACGGTCATTAAGGAAATTAGCATCTACACCCAAATTGGTTTTCAACGCTTTTTCCCATGTAATATCTTGGTTATTCTTTCCATTTTCATAAGCAGCAGGACTTACTGTGGAATTATTGATACCAAACAAAAAACCATGACCATCACGGTTAATTAAAGAAGAATTATTAACTACATAAGGATCAGACATATAGAGGAAACGTTGCTTGTTTCCGTCAAAACTATCATTACCAACTAGACCGATTGTATAACGAAATTTCAAGAAACTTACTACTGATTTTATAGGTTTCCAGAATTTTTCCTCACTAACAATCCAACCAAAAGAACCGGCCGGAAAAGTACCAAAGCGTTTACCGGGTGCATAATTCTCGGAGCCATTATATCCAATATTGAATTCTGCCATATAGCGGTTTTTCCAATCATAAGTTGCACGTCCCACTATACCCAACCATACCACGAGGAATATCAGAATATGCACTAGGATAATATATCTTAGACTGATTGTATAACAATAATGCTGAAACATGATGGTTACCGAATTCCCGGGCATAGTTTAAGGCTGCCTCCATATACCAATCACGTGATTTAGCCGGATCCTTATCTTCATATTTCAACTGAGAATTTTGTCCATATTTCTTATAAGCAATCGTACCATCTTCTTGTAATACAGGAGTATAAGTTGCAACACTAGCACTAGCCTGTGTATAAGATGTAAAACCACTATTGTATGATCCTTTAATATGGAATGACAATCCTTTAGTTATAAAATCCAGTTTTTGTTTTAATTGGACATCAGCATTTAAGGTGTTATTACTGGTTCGCATAAAACCTCCACCATAGTATCCCATGCCGCTACCACCAGTAAAAGGCATTCTCAAATCCGGATAGTCCGTACTTGCATTAACCAGTTTGCCATCGACAAGTCCCGGGCTAGAAAACGGAGTGGAATAATACATGTTTATTAACATCCCGGCACTACCCTGTCCAGTATAAGGTTTAGAAGCATTATTTACATTACCAGCAATATTCATTGATAATGTTGTCGTCTTGGTTACGTCAATATCTAGATTTGAACGGTAATTGAAACGATTATATTGATAAGACAGATTATAAGGCAAGTCAAATTCTTTAAATAAACCGCCTTGTGTATAGCTCCTGCTGAAATAAAATAACGTACACGGTCTGTACCACCTGATATATTAACATTATGCTGTGTTTGAAGGGTCATATCTTTTAAGCAATAGTCTACCCAATCCACACTTGGAAAACGAACGGGATCTGAACCATCTTTAAATTTCTGGATTATTTCATCCGAAAACGTAGGATTCAAACCATCACCAGTATTTATTTGGTTATAAAAAGTAGCATATTGATAAGAATTAGCCATTTTAATACTTTCGGTCGGGGCAATAATACTTGAGGAAGTCGTAAATGAAATCTTAGCCTTTCCTTCCTTACCTCTTTTAGTCGTAATTAAAACAACGCCATTTGCACCTCGTACACCAAAAACAGCCGTAGCAGAAGCATCTTTTAATATAGAAATACTTTCTATTTCATTAGGATCAATATCATTCATACTACGTTCCACACCGTCTACTTGAATAAGAGGAGCAGATTGATTCCATGTAGCTTGACCACGGACAAAAATATTCGCTGCATCACTCCCCGGTTCACCGGAATACTGTACGGTAGTCAAACCTGCCATTTGCCCTGATAACATATTAGAAATGGAGCCTGTTGGAGTTTTTGTCAATTCTTCACCTTTTACACTGGAAATAGCTCCAGTCACAGAAACCTTTTTCTGAACGCCATAAGCTACAACCTCTACTTCTCCTAACATTTGAGAATCATCATCCAAAACTATTTCAATGTTAGATTGTTTTACTTCTACAGTTTTGAACTATATCCAATGAATGAAATCAATAACTTAGCTCCTTTAGGAACATCCAGCTTAAAAACTCCATCAATGTCGGTTATAGTACCTACTGTCTGACCTTGCACAACAACATTGGCACCAATAATAGGCTCTCCTAAATTATCTACGACCTTACCGGTCACTGATATTTTTTGTTGCTGAATAATATTGTTTGCAGCTACTGCCGACTGTCCTCCAAAGGAAAGGGGCAGAGGACCTGCAAACAGACTAAAGAGAAAAAGCCACCGAAATTTTAATCGATGTCCCAACAGACTTGAATTCTTTCTGTCTTTCATACTTTAATTATTAAGTTAAACAAAAGTTAGTTTTCTATTCTCTCAGGAGAAATAGGTCTCCTACCTGTGAAAAAGTGTTGCAAATATATGCGCGAATATTAAAAAAGCCAATGTAGGATTGTACAAAAGCATGGAATTTTCCGTCTTTTCAACTGAAAAATAGTACAAACTTCTGTGAACAATCTCAAAATGGATAGTTTCAAGAGCATTTTTGTTATACAAGAGTGCTTTTATTTCTGATTGTTACTTTAATATTGTATTGTAAAACGTATAAACTAAAATTTGAATATGGCTAATCTTTCAATAGTAATTGTACCTGCTAAAAAATTATCTAACGGTAGACATAGAGTCAGGATCGCAGTGGCTCATCGTTCACAAACGAGATATATTTCAACCCAATTCATTTTGGATTCTGCAAATCAAATGAAAAATGGACGAGTAGTAAAACATGAAAATGCAGCTAATATAAATGCTTGTTTGCGCAAGTTGATTAATGAATACGAAGAGATTCTTTCGTCTATTCATTATCAGTCGAATATTTCATGCACTGAATTGATACATGTTATAACTCGGGAACAACAAAAAAAAGGAATAACCTTTAATACGGTAGTGAAAGAATATCTTTCAATGATGGAAGCAGACGATCGTAAAAAATCACATAAATTATATAATATAGCTTGTGCAAAGTTCCTTAAACATATGAAAGGTGATTTTCCTTTGGTACAACTCAGTCCGACACATATACAAAGTTTCGCTGATGTAATGAAGGCTGAAGGATTAAAAGAAACTTCTATCAGAATTTACCTCACTTTAATAAAAGTAATATTGAACTATGCCAGGAAAATGAATTATGTAACTTATTTAGTTCATCCTTTTGTTTTATTTAAAATGCCAGTTAGTAATATCAGAGAACTAGATCTGTCCGTTGATGAATTAAAAAAAATACGTGATGTGAAATTATTCAAGTCTGTGCATATCATGGCTCGAGATATATTTATGTTAACTTATTATTTAGGTGGCATTAATCTAAGAGACCTAATGGAGTATGATTCACTAAAGGAAACTGTATGAGATATATAAGACATAAAACCCGTAATAGCAAAAAAATGAAAATGAAATAGCTTTCACTATCCAGCCAGAAGCACAGACAATTATTGAACGATATATTTCTGAAAATGGGAAATTAGTTTTTGGCAAATATGAATCTTATGAAAAAGTATATAGTTTGGTTTTTAGACATATAGGGAAGGTGACTGATCTGGCAGGCATAAATAGAAAGGTTTCATATTATTCTGCAAGAAAAACATTTGCACAACATGGTTATGATATAGGTATCGAAATAGAAAAAATAGAATATTGTATTGGTCATAGTATGAAAAACAATCGTCCTATATTTAATTATATACGAATAATGCAAGAGCACGCCGATAAAGTTTTTAGAGAAATCTTCGATCAATTGCTTAAATAGTCAATGTTATTATATATGCATAAATGTCTTTCATATCATGTAAATGTTATTATTGTATTACCTTAAAAAGTAAGTGTGGTTCATAAATCAAGCAAATGCACTTAGACAGCTAATAAAGTACACTTGCTTTTTGGGGATATTTTTTAAGTTTAAGTCAGGATATAAACTACTCCATATAAATTTGAGAGCAAAGTGAAATATTTCATAAATACTAACTAAAAGAGTTTTTTTCCCAACAGCAATAAGAGCACTTTATATTCTCTATTATTGTATCATCTATATTATAAAATTCGATGAAATGGGCTTTTTTTGATACTTTCAACTTTATATATCAAGTTAACTTTTGTTTAACTTAATAATTAAAGTATGAAAGACAGAAAGAATTCAAGTCTGTTACGTCGTTTGGAGAAGTTCCAGCGGCTTTTCTTCGTTGCTTTGTTATCCGTATTGGCTGTAGGGGCCTTTGCACAGAGCAAAACCGTTTCGGGTACTGTCCTTGACAAAACAGGTGAGTCTGTAATCGGTGCCAGTGTGGTGGTGAAAGGTACTACCAATGGTACAATTACCGACTTTGATGGTAAGTTCACACTTCAGAATGTTCCTGATAATGGAACGATCCAAGTAAGTTTTGTGGGGTACAAGACCGTAGATATCCAAGTGAAAGGACAATCTACCGTTAAAATAATCTTGGAGGAGGATACCGAAACACTGGATGAAGTGGTAGTGGTTGGTTATGGTGTTCAGAAAAAAAAGTGATGTGACTGGTGCTATGGCACGTGTGGGTTCTGAAGAATTGAATACAAGACCTGTGAACAATGCTTTTGAAGCCTTACAAGGCAAAGCTGCCGGTGTAGATATCACCTCAAGTGAACGTCCGGGTACTGTAGGATCAATCCGTATTCGTGGTAACCGATCTATCAGCGCATCATCAGACCCTCTGTATGTAGTAGATGGAGTGCCCTTGAGTGCTGGAGGAATTGAAACGATCAATCCGCGTGACATAGAATCCATTGATATCTTAAAGGATGCCTCTTCTACAGCTATTTACGGTTCTCGTGGTGCCAATGGTGTCATATTGATAACCACCAAACGCGGTAAAGCAGGTAGACTCGCTTTAAACTACTCAGGTTCTGTCACATTAGAAACCCTAAAAGACAAATCACCTGCCATGAGTGCAAGCGATTATATTACCTGGCGCCGTTGGGCTTATTATAACTCAGATCCGGTAAACAATCCTCGCGGTGACCAACCTAACTACGATAAAGACCAAATTTATTTCGCAGCATCAGGTGATCCCGCAGCTTTGGCTAATGTAAATAAAGGTTGGAATAACGGTACTTGGGATGGAAGTAGAGTAACAGATACCGACTGGGCAGACATAGTGACCCAAACAGGTATCACACATGAACATACCATCAGTGGTAGTGGCGGTAACGAAACTGCACAAGCTTTCTTCTCTATTGGTTATCTAAATAATCAAGGTACTCAGAAAGGACAGGAATATGAACGTTATAATTTCTCAATGTCTGTCGATTTACAAGTAAAACCTTGGTTTAAAATGGGCGGATCTATCAACGGTTCATGGGCGGTTCAAGACTATGGTTATTCCCGTACCGGACAATCTTCAGGCTCGGGCCCTGTTGATATATATAGCGCGGCAAAAGCTATTCCACGCTTTGGTGTTCCTTATGATGAAGAAGGAAATATCATTACCAACCCTGTGGCTCCACCACCAATGTCTATACTGTGATTGACGAATGGAATAAGTCAACCGATAACCGCCAAACTTTCCGTGCACTAGGCAGCTTTTACGGACAATTTGATTTTGGAAAAATATGGGCACCACTAGAGGGACTAAGCTATAAAATCTCTTTCGGTCCTGATTTCCGCCACTATCGTCAAGGTATTTTTATCAGCAAAGACTCTGCCGTGAAAATGGGCTCAAAAAACTATGCTAAATATGCAACAGATCGTTACTTGTCATGGACACTGGATAATCAGATCAACTATAACAAGACATTTGGCAAACATAACTTAGGCGTAACCTTATTGCAATCAGCTTCCAAATATAATAAAGAAAGTGGTTCCGAAAGTGCTAACGCCATTCCTAATGAGAATTTTGAATGGTACAACATGGGCAGTGTAGACATTACAGATGCAGCAACTTATGGTGCTGGTATGAGTACCGGTATGTCTGAAAATCAGCTGGCATCATACATGGCACGTATAAACTACGCATACAACGACCGTTATTTATTGACTGTATCCGGACGTTATGACGGTTCTTCTGTATTAGCAGACGGACACAAATGGAGTTTCTTCCCTTCTGCCGCCTTGGGCTGGCGCATTGACCAAGAAGACTTCATGAAAGATATTTCTTGGATAAACCAGTTAAAGCTTCGTTTCGGTTTGGGAACAACAGGTAACTCAGCTGTAAGTGCATATTCTACATTAGGTAATATCCAGTCATTCTATGTACCTTTTGGCTCTACTCTAACACCTGCTTATGCTACAAATGAACCTTATTACACTTCTTCTCAAGTAAAAATGGCAAATAAAGATTTAGGTTGGGAAAAGACAACACAATATAACTATGGTGTAGATTTCAGTTTCTTGAATGGACGTATCAGCGGTTCAATGGATATTTATCACTCTAACACCAATGACTTATTATTAAGCATGACTATTCCAACCTTAACTGGCTTTAATTCTACTTATGCCAATGTAGGTAAAACAAAAAACTTCGGTGTTGACTTATCTTTGAACCTGGTTCCCATACAAACTAAAGACTTTGAATGGAGTTCCACTATCAATGCAGCCTATCAAAAAGATGAAATCTTAGAACTTGCTAACGGTAAGCAGGATGACATTTCCAATGCCTGGTTCATTGGTGAGTCAATCAATGTTTTCTATGGTACTGCCAGCGATGGTCTGTGGCAGGAAAGTGATGCGGCAGAAATGGCTAAATTCAATGCCAACGGACATAAATTTGAAGCAGGTATGGTTAAACCAGTTGATCAGGATGGTAACTATATTATAGACAGTAATGACCGTATTATTCTTGGCAACAAAAATCCTAAATGGGTACTGGGATGGAGCAATACATTCAACTATAAAGGTCTTGAACTAGGTATCGAGCTAAACGGACGATTTGGTTATATGGTTGATACGGGTGGTGAAGGCCAATACGGTATGTACAACCAACGTGAAATAAGCTATTGGACTCCGGACAACACTGGTGCTGATTATCAAAAACCGATTTACAGTACAGCAGGTGGTGATGCTTATTCAAGTCTGCTAGGCTTTAAAGATGCCTCATTCATCAAGATCCGTAACATTTCTTTAGGTTATAACTTCAATTCCAAAGCATTAAAGAACATCGGAATCAGTTCTCTTAAATTATATGCACAAGCTAAGAATATAGGCAACCTCTATTCTTCAGTAGATTTTATGGATCTGGACTTAGGCACTACTTATTACAATAGAGGCTTTACTTTCGGTTTACAAGTTGGTTTCTAATTTGATAATAACACATTAAACTGTTTTTAAAATGAAAAATTTAAAATATACATTATTCACGGCTGCCCTGTCTGTCGCAATGACTGCCGGTTTCAGTTCTTGTAGCGATAGTTTCCTAGATGAAAAAAACAAGTCATCCTATACCACTGATTATTTCAAAACGTCACAGGGCATTCAAGATCTGGCTACCGCACTGTACGGTAACATCCGTTGGCATTTCGGTTATGAATGGGCGTATGGTATTACCCTTACGGCACTGATGAATTCACAAACGGCTCTGACCTGACGGCAGAACCATGGAACACTTATGACAGCCGTCTGAACCCATTGGACTGTACAAAAGCAAACGGAGCGGCCAACAATAACTGTCCGGGTATATCAGCTCTTTGGGATCAGATGTATTACGGCATCGCTTCTGCCAATCAAGTTATCGCATCAGCTGACTATGTTACTGATGCGGAAGTCCGTGAAAAATGCTTGGGTGAAGCTTATTTCCTACGTGGATATAACTACTATCGTCTTTTCGCACAATATGGTGGTGTGGTTCTGCAAACCCAAGTTACTGAAGGTGTGGTCAGAACCTTTACTCGCGCTTCTGCAGAAGAAACATTAAACCAAGTGATTGATGACTTGCAGAACGCTTACGACAAACTGCCTACAGACAGATGGCGTGGTACAGGTACATGGACTAAATACACAGCAGCACACTTCCTGGCAAAAGCTTTGCTGTACCGTCAGTCTGAACGTTGCAGCGACTGGAACTCAAGTTATCCTGCTGATGCTGATTTGAAAAAAGCGATTACGTTATGCGATGAAGTCATCTCAAAATGTCCGTTAGAAAGTGATTATAATAACCTTTACGCCAAATGGACCGGTATAGACTGCAAAGCCGAGGAGTCTAATGAAATATTAATGTCATGCCAACACACTTCTTCGGCAACCGGACGTTTCGGAAACCGTACTTATAGTTACTTCAACCCACAATTCTCCAACTTCTCCGGTGGTTGGACACAACGTGGCCAATATATTGGTGGTATGGACTTCCAACGTTGCCGCCCTACAGAATACGCTTATGCTATCTTTGACAATGTGAATGACTCACGTATGTGGAAAACATTCAAAACTGTCTACGGATTGAATAATATTGCATCGAAAGCAGATGATGTAGTGGCTACAAACGGTATTACAGCCGATCAGGTTCCAACACTAGGCGACCAAGGCATCATCTTTATTCTTAATAAAAAAAGTGACAACCGTTTTAAAGACGCCACAAACTCCGATTATGGAACAGTAGGTCGTGGTGGTATAGCCCACTCCTTTGTAAACCCCGAAACAAATAAATGGGTGCCGAATGTGTTCCCTGTATATGCCGGTGGTCAATATGTATTGAACACCTATGGTGTTAGCGGAAATCCAGCACAGTCCAATGTATTCTGTGGTATCAATAAAACTGATGACGGATCGCGTACAGCAGAGAAAGGTGACGCACATCGTGATGTCATTATGGCCCGTACAGGCGAAACTTATCTGATAAAAGCGGAAGCTCAAGTACGTTCCGGTAACTTCCAGGATGCTATCTCTACCATCAACCAGCTCCGTGCACGTGCCGAATGGAAAAATGGTGAAGATCGCGAATACTACACCGATGGTTCTATGGCTTTCTTGAAAAGCGCAGGTGGTGACGAAGATAATTCAACCGCACTAAGCACTTTAGGTAAATGCAAAGATGCCAATGGTACCAAAATCAATAACACAGAGGCATTCAAGGCTTCTTTCCTTCAAAAGAACACTTACTATCTTTCAACTGGTATAGAACGCACTACAGATGCTTCCAGTCTGCAAATTTCAAGTTATTCATCATTACCGGCCGAGGATGAAGCTATTCTATCAGCTATGGGCGTAAATGGGGACAAAGACCGTTTGATCAATTTCATTTTAAACGAACGTACCGCGAATGCCTAGGTGAATGGAACCGCTGGGAAGAATTAAGCCGTACCAAGACTTTGGTTCAACGTGCTAAATTATTCAATCCGGAAGCAGCTGCCAATATAGCAGACAAACATTTGCTTCGTCCTATTCCACAAACATTCTTAGACCAACTTCAACATGAAGACGGTACGAATTTAAGTGATGAAGAAAAAGCCGCAATGCAGAATCCAGGCTATTAACAGACTAGATTTTTGCAGTCAATAATTAATAAGGGGAGTGCCGGATTCAGTACTCCCCTATTTTCCACACCATAAATACTTATTTTATAATGAAAAAAATCGGTCGGTTTATATGCTTCACTACACTATTCTTGTTAATAGCGGGATGCAAACAACAAAAAAACTATACGCTATGAACTTGTAGATGGCAATCCACAAATAGATTACATAGATTTCCTGAACGACACGCTATGCCGATTTGTCGCACCAGGACCATTGGTTCTGACAAGCCACTACACAAAAGAAGGAGATATTTATATAATACAAATCAACGATATAGTGAGCGCACGACTATATAAAACAGAAGAAGGAAAGCTACGAGGTGAGGCTCCTTTTTTTGAAGGAATATGGATTATAAAAGAAAAGTGATATCAACAAGTTCTGTACAGTTCATTCACTCATTTCTTTTCATATAAAGAATCTATCTGTCAGCCCCCCAAAAAAACAATAACTAAAATCCAATACAAATCCAACAAGATGAATAAAGATTGTTATCCGTATATGGAAAAAGAACAGAAAGAATATGAACAATATTCCATGTAAATGAATAAAATTCCATAGGTAAGATACCTTCTTCGTCTATATTTGCACAAATCAAAAATCAAAGATACTATGGAACTATTACCAACAATCAGAAAAAGCATAATTGCATTCGTTCTGCTACCCGCACTTCTATATGCAGGTATCCCTCCCACCCCTACCAAAGCGATGCCTCACAAAGAATGACCAAAGATATCATGAACCGTGCTTACATCACCCCAAACGTATTGTTACCAAATACGCAGGATGTAAGAATAATCTAATAAAAGACGAACACTATTTGTTAGAGCGTGGAAACGGCCAATCGGAGATGAACAGAAAAAAATGTTGCATAATGACCTCTACTGAAACAGAGAAGGCATCCTTATTACTGGATTTCGGCAGTGAACTGCATGGAGGATTAAAGCTCGTCATGGGTAGTTCCAGCGTAGGGAGCCTTCTTTGGTAAGGATACGTTTCGGAGAATCTGTTGGAGAAGCCAACAGTACCACTTCAAATACCGAATGGAAAGTGGGATTTTCAACAGACGATCATGCCAAACGTGATATCATCATGGAAATTCCCCGTGACGGCATGATTGAAATAGGCAATACCGGTTTCCGCTTTGTCCGTCTCGACTTGCTGCAAAACAACGCTACTATCTCTTTAAAAGAAATTTCAGCTATCCTGCGCTACCGTGATATTCCCTATCTGGGGTCTTTTGAATGCAACGACCAACGTTTAAACAAAATATGGATTACCGGAGCCTATACTGTCCACTTGAACATGCAGGAGTTTTTATGGGATGGCATCAAACGTGACCGGGTAGTCTGGCTGGGCGATATGCATCCTGAATTAATGACCATCAGCCGTGTTTTCGGATACAATGAGGTGATTCCCAACAGTCTGGACCTGGCCTGCAAACAATTTCCTTTACCCGATTGGATGAATGGCATGAGTGCATACAGCCTATGGTATCTGATCAACCAATATGAATGGTATCACCAGACCGGAGATATTGATTTTTTAAAGAAACATTCCGACTATATCAGCGGATTAATCCATCTGATAAACGGAAAAGTGGATGATGCGGGAAATGAAACGTTAGCACCTGCCCGCTTTTTGGACTGGCCATCCAGCGGAAATAAAGCCGGAGTTGAGGCAGGCTATCGCGCACTGATCGTATGGGCCATGCAAGATGCGCATCAATTGTCTTTAAAACTTGGCAACACCTCTGATGCTCAATTATGTCTGGACATTATCAACCGGATGAAAAAAAAGATATTACCTCACAACAATCTGAAACAGGCAGCTTCATTAATGGCCATCACCGGATTGATGGATCCCCAACAGGCTTGCGATGAAGTTGTCTCTGTAGGCGGTGGAAAAGGTTTTTCCACTTTTTACGGGTATTATATGCTGGAAGCATTAGCCAAAGCAGGTGAGTATGAGAAAGCAATAGATATCATTAAAACTTTCTGGGGAGCCATGCTGGATTTGGGAGCAACCACGTTTTGGGAAGATTTCAATCTGGACTGGATTCCTAATGCCGCTCCTATAGACGAACCTGTTCCAGCCGGGAAAAAAGACATACATGGCGATTTCGGTGCCTATTGCTATCCCGGATTCCGTCACAGCCTTTGCCATGGGTGGTCTTCAGGACCTACCACATGGCTGTCAGATCATGTATTAGGTATAAAAATCGTGGACGTGGAACGCAAGCAGATCAGTATTGAGCCACACTTGGGTAAATTAGAATGGGCCAAAGGTACTTATCCCACCCCTTGGGGCGTGATAGAAGTCAGCCACGAGAAGAAAGCCGATGGTAAAATCGCAACCAAAGTAAAACTTCCGAAAGGTGTAAGACAAATTTAATTATAAAAAATCGTTATCAAACTTCTATAAAAACTGGATCTTATGAAAAACATAATGATATGGATTATGCTCCTCTTGAGTATAACTTATACTGACGCCCAAAATGGAAAATCTCCTAGAAAAGACTATGCCAAATTAGCTAATTATGATGAAAGTAAGGTTCCGCAATATACCTTACCTTCCGTATTAATGTGTCACGACGGAGAAATGGTTCAGACCAAGGAACAATGGGAGCAAAAACGCCGCCCCGAAATTTTAAACCTGTTCACGACTTATATGTTTGGCAAAGCACCTGTATTAAAACACAAACTGCCTTGTACAGTCAGTCGGATCAATGAAAAAGCTCTGAACGGACGTGCCACCCGGAAAGAAATAACCATCCAATTAACAGACGATCCACAGGGGCCACATCGACTTGCAACTGTATCTTCCTAATCATGTATCAGGAAAAATTCCGGTTTTTCTAGCATCAGCTTCATGCCCAATTACACGATATATGATGATCCCGATTTATCTGTCCCCGAAATAACAGATGAAAAAATGAAGAAAAGATCTTTCAGGGGATCAATGGACAAATCCTGGCAGCTTGATAAAATTTTGGAACACGGATATGGTCTGGCCACTTTCTGTTATAATGATGTGGATCCCGATTTTGACGATGACTTCCAAAGGTGTGCATCCTTATTATTATGAGAAAGGGCAGAATTTCCCAGATCCGGATCAATGGGGTTCCATTGCAGCTTGGGCATGGGGCATGAGCCGTGCCATGGATTATCTGGAAACAGACAAAAAAGTGGATGCTAAAAAAGTTGCCGTGATAGGTCATTCTCGTCTTGGCAAAACCGCTGTCTGGGCCGGAGCCTCCGATCCGCGTTTTGCTTTAGTCATATCCGGGAATTCGGGATGTTGTGGAGTTGCCATCTCACGTCGTTGTTTCGGTGAGACTGTAGAAGCTATGAATGTACGTTTTCCTCATTGGTTCTGCGGTAATTATAAACAATTTAACGACCGGGAAAAATACTTGCCTTTCGACCAGCACGAACTTGTTGCCCTAATTGCTCCAAGACCTATATATATAGCCAGTGCAGAAGAAGACAACTGGTCCGACCAAAAAGGTGAATTTCTAGGAGGTAAAGGAGCTGAACCTGTATATGCCCTCTATGGTTTGGGCGGAATAGGTTGTGAAGAAATGCCTCCCGTAGATACACCCTACATGAATGGCCCTATCGCATACCACAATCGCAAAGGACCTCATGCTGTTCTTCCATACGATTGGGAACAATTCCTTCGCTTTGCTGACAAATATTTTAAAAACAAATAATTAATATATAAATCAATGATGAAAAACAAGAACCTACTTATAGGATTATGCTCAGTACCACTATTGCTTAGCATATCAACAAGCATGACAGCCCAAGACTTGCGTGAACGTACATATTATTACGAAATACTAGAACCACGCCATGAGCCCAAACCGGAAATCAAAGGTTTTGCAACAGAAAGAATAAAAGAAAACTTAGACAGAGGATTAACGGCCACTCCATCTGCAAACGGGAAAGGTATCTACCTCAGTTGGAGACTATTGGAACAAGATGGAACTGACACTTCCTTCCACCTCTACCGTTCTGCAAACGGCAAGACACAGCGTTTATCAAAAAATCCAATTAAAAACACCTGTGACTTTGTTGACCAAACTCCCGTTTCTGAAAAAGCAACCTATTGGATCTGTGCATTAGATAAAAAAGAAAAAAAGTAATTGACACATCTTCTAAATTGGATGTGGACTGTTCTATATTGAGAAACTATCAGTCCATTAAATTGAACCATAATATAAAAGCAGGCAAAATAGCCGTTGCTGATTTGAACGGGGATGGCATTTACGATTATATCATCCGCACCCCGGAAAAAAATGTGGATCCCGGAATGCCCGGTACTTTGGATGGTTCAACTTATCAAATTGAGGCTTATTTAAGTGACGGCACTTTTTTATGGTCTAAAGATTTAGGACAAGGTATCGAGCCCGGTGTTTGGTACTCCCCTTTCATCGCATATGACTTCAATGGAGATGGCAAAGCAGAAATTGCCTTAAAAACAGCTCCGGAAACAACCAAACGAAATGAAAAAGGACGGGTAGACTCCGGTGAGGAGTATCTAAGTGTATGGGATGGAATGACCGGAAAAGAAATTGCCCGCGTGAACTGGCCTGAACGGAATGATAGGTATGGAAATCTGGTCCGGCAGAACCGTAACAAATAGGAATGCCTATCTGGACGGCAAGACCCCTTATATATTGGCATGTCGTGGCACTTACAAACTGATGACTGTAGATGCATGGCAGCTGAAAGATAACAAACTGGAACGTGCATGGCGATGGGACGGCGATGAAGAAAATCCCGTAGTAAGAAGCATGGGTTCCCATAATATGGTATGTGGTGATGTGGATGAAGATGGAAAAGATGAAATTCTGTTAGGCTCATGCGTGCTTGATGATAACGGGACTTTACTATGGTCTACCGGACTAGGACACCCTGATAAAATCTATCTGACTGATATCGACCCGGATCGTCCGGGTATGGAAGTGTTCCTTTGTCTGGAACCTTGGCACGAGAACGGACGTGGCGTTTGTGTTGTGGATGCCAGAACAGGACAACCGGTATGGAATATCGGTCATAAGACATTCCATGTAGGCGATGGGATGGTTGCTGATTTTGATCCGGTCCACAAAGGTCTGGAATGTTTTGCCAGCGAAGACCGTAAAGGAGGCAGCACAGACAAATATCTACTTTCAGCTGACGGTAAACCTTTAGGTAAAAATGAGGAAGTGCCCTCCTGCCGTAATTGGGCTTGGTGGGACGGTGACTTATTGCGCGAAACATTCAAAGGGGACGATAACCGATGGGGGGCAAGTTCCTCTTCAAACGGTCGTTCACTAAGTATTGTAAAATGGAAAGGAGAAACACTGACACAAGGAATTGAAGGTGATATCTTAATGATTGCAGACTTATATGGAGACTGGCGTGAAGAAATAATCACCGCATTGCCCGGTGAAATACGTATCTACACAACCAATCTTCCGGCAAAAGACCGTCGCACCACATTGATGCAAGACGGAATATATAGAAGTTATGTAGCTCATCGTTCCATGGGATATCCACAAGCTCCTGTCCCCTCCTATTATTTAGGAGAATAATATTAAAATTAGCATGAAGGATTCCTCTAAAAACTGTAACGGATATCCTTTTGCTGTAGGGGCGCTTTGATGCGCCCTTATGCATATAAAATTCAACCCTAATCATAAACATCATGCAAAAGATACTATTACTCATTGCTTCCCTTTTTTATTTCAACTTTATACTCGCAGAAAATGAAATAATCCTGGCAAGGCATTCATGAAACGCCCCTTTCCTGTCTAGAACAACAATTTGCAGAACCTCCTGTGGAATTTGCCAACCATGTAATATGGGGTTGGGAAGGGAAAATGGATAAAAAGACTATTTGCAATGACTTGGATTCTATCAAAAAGAAAGGATTCCGTGCCGTAATATTTGAAGCAGGTTACAAACTACCCTTCAAATATCTTTCCGAAGAATGGTTTAAAGCGATTCGTACCGGAGTACTTGAAGCCAAAAAGCGAGGTATGAAAGTCTGGATTATTGATGAAGGAAAATATCCCAGCGGATTTGCAGGAGGAAAATTCTCACAGGAACGTCCCGATTTGAGAATGCAAGCTCTTGTGATAGGTGATACCATACAGATAAAACGGGGAGAAGTAATGACAAACCATAAAATAGCACCGGAAATCATCAGTGCGGTAGCCGTCAGTACATCCGGTGCTCCTAACAGAACTGTAGCAATTAATAATGGTGAAATAAGTTTCAACGCCGGACTGGATGACTGGAAGGTCCTATTGGTCAAAAGCGACTTTCGGACGGCCGTAACCCGAGCCGTTAATAATCCCAATGGCGGTAAAGATGCCACTAATTCTCTGTGTGATTATCTGAACCCTATTGCCGTACAACAATTCATTGATTGGACACACGAACAGTATAAAAAATATCTTGGTAAAGAGCTGGGTACTACCGTACTTGGTTTCCGGGGAGATGAGCCCGATTATGCACATTTACCTTGGACTCCTTCCATTGTCCAAACATTCAAAGAAACAAAAGGGTACGATCCGACTCCCTATCTGGCCTCCTTTTTTACCGCTTCGCCCACCATACAGGAACAAAGGGTAAAAGCCGATTATTGGGATGTCTGGTCCAGCTTGTTCGCCACCCACTTTTTCAAATTACAGGCCGATTGGTGTGCTGCTAATGGAGTAGCCCACATTACCCATCTTAACAAAGAACATGAAATGCCCGCATGTGTTAAAGCTGAAGGAGATTATTTCCGGAATTTAAGTAAAGTTCAAATACCCGGAGTAGATGCAATCTGGAACCAAATATGGCCCGGTACCCTTAATGATTTCCCCAAACTAGCCTCATCTGTAGCTCATGTTTATGGAAAACCTAGAGCATTCAGCGAAAGTTTTGCAGCTTACCACATCTCTCCCACCATTCCCCAAGCCAAATTTGTTGTAGATCATCAAATTGCCCGTGGGATTAACTTCTTTGAATTCATGTTCTGGCTGGCAGGGTCCAAACATCGCAATTGGATGAGTGATCCCGGTATGAAAGGCCTGAATGAATATACGAATCGCACCACTTACCTGATGAGCCAGGGGAAGCCGGGAGCACGGATTGCCATGTATTACCCCACATCTACTATGTGGCTGGGTAACAATGAAGTTTATAAGGATATCGTCGCCCTCACCCAACAGCTGTTAACTCATCAACGAGATTTTGACTACATAAACGATGATGCTTTTACGGAAGCACTGACCATAGGTCCCGGCTATCTGGAAAATAAAAGCGGTCAAAGATATGAAACATTGGTTATCCCATCATCGGATGTTCTTTCCGCATCAGCCTGGAAAGTGATAGAAACATTTTCCTCACGTGGAGGAAAGGTCCTGTTTTGGGGAAGGAAGCCTGCTTCTTTCATTGACAAAAGTTTCACTGCTCCCGGTTCCTTATCAGATTTAACCAATAGCAGGATTGAGCCATCCACCAGATGGACAGCACATGTAAGCTCTTCCCTTCCGGAACCAGAAATGAAAATCATTTCACCTGACAATGATTCTATCCGATACACACGCAGAGTAATGCCCGATGGCGACCTCTACTTCATATTCAATGAAGGGAATAAAGCTACAGAATTTACAGCAGACTTTGATAAAGTAGGAGTTGCAAAAGAATGGAATGCAACAGATGGCACACTCCAACCGATAAATGCAACAATTGTCAATAACCGCACCCGGCTGACCATTAAACTGGAAGCATGGGAAAGCAAGCTCATATCCATCGGAAAAAGCAATAGAGAATATAACATTAAAGAATATGGCGTAAAAGGAAATGGCTATTCGGAAACAGCACTTTACAACGTATCATTAATGAAGCAGTTCACAATGGAGGCGGAACGATAGTTATTCCTGCCGGGGAGTATCTAAGCGGCGCTCTATTCTTCCCACGTGGTGTAGATTTACGTATAGAAAAAAACGCCAAACTAATCAGCACTGTCGACCCCAATGAATTTCCTGTCATCCCTACCCGTTTTGAAGGTATAGAAAAAAGGTGGCGATGTGCTTTCTTGAATTTCGACCATTCAGACGGAGTTAAAGTTTATGGTGAAGGAGTTATCGATGGTAAAGGAGTAGAATGGAAAAAAATTCCATTCGGAAACTCCGGACGTCCTAGACTGTTATGTTTCACAGATTGCCCGGGAGGTAAGATTTCCGGTTTAAAATGATAAATCAGGCCTCATGGTGTCTTCATGTACTTTACACAAACGGCTTCACTATAGATGGAATCGATATCCGTGCATTGGAATATATACCCAGTTCCGATGGCATAGATATTGATTCGTCCAATGATATACTGATTACTTCCACCCGCATTGAGGCACATGATGATTGCATCTCCATCAAATCCGGACGAGACGAGGACGGACGCAGAGTAGGACGTCCCAGTGAAAACATTCTGATAGAAAACTGTCATTTTGCATACGGTCATGGTGGAGTGGCTATGGGCAGTGAAATATCAGGCGGCATACGCAATGTGACCATACGTTCCTGCCTGATGGATAACGAAAACTGGAGCCCCTTACGTTTTAAAAGTCAGCCCAGCCGCGGCGGAACTGTGGAAAATATCACTTTTGAAGATATTACCATCAAAGGAGCGCGCAGTATCTTTGATATCAATATGGAATGGCGTATGGTTCCTCCGCTTTCACCTGCACATTATCCGCTGACCTGTTTGCGCAATATCCATTTCAAGAATATAAATGGAGAAGCACAATCAGCAGGAACCATGTATGGTTTTAAAGAGGCTCCATTCGGAAATGATACATTCTTTTTTGAGAATTGCCATATCAAAGCTCAAAAAGGATTAAGCATCTCAAATGTGGCCAATGTTAATTTTAAAGGTTTGGAACTAGAGATAAAAGAAGGAGAAAAGATTTATGAACGGTCTGCAAATAAAGACAAATAACCCAATAAGAACACTGTTAAATAAAAAATACACTCGAAATGCGTACACATGCATAATATTCAAGGAAGATGTACACATTTCCATTGTAGGAAATCCCAGACCATCCTATTTTTGCGCTACCATTAAAACACTAAAACAACATGATGAAGAAAAAATTAATACTATCATTCTTTTTGTTGCATTAGGTTTTGGAGTTGTAAAAGCACAAGACTTGCCGGACAAAAAAGAAACGTTGAAGACTGTTACAAAAGTCAATGATTACTTCATGAAGAAGTATGCCGATTATCGTACTCCTTCTTTTGTAAAAAATGTAACCCGTCCCAGTAATATCTGGACACGCGGAGTATATTATGAAGGATTAATGGCTCTTTACTCCGTCTATCCACGCGATGACTATTATAAATACGCTGTCGATTGGTCAAATTACCACGAATGGGGATTCCGCAACGGTACCACCACTCGCAATGCTGATGATTACTGTGCCAGCCAGACTTACATTGATTTATATAACATTTGTCCCGATCCGGAAAGAATCCGTAAGGTCAAAGCCAATATAGATATGCTGGTCAACACTCCTCAAGTAAATGATTGGTGGTGGATTGACGCCATCCAAATGGGAATGCCTGTATTTGCCAAACTGGGAAAATTGACCGGAGAACAAAAATATTTCGACAAAATGTGGGATATGTATGAATATACCCGTAACAAACATGGTGAGAATGGCATGTACAACCAAAAAGAAGGTTTGTGGTGGAGAGACCAAGACTTTGATCCCCCTTACAAAGAACCTAACGGTAAGAATTGCTATTGGAGTCGTGGTAATGGATGGTATATGCAGCACTGGTACGTGTATTGAATGAAATTCCTACTGATGAAAAACATCGCGCCGACTATATCAATGATTTCCTGACCATGAGTAAAGCTATCAAAAATTGCCAACGTACTGATGGTTTTTGGAATGTAAGTATGCATGACGAATC
>ENA-OQCN01000418-OQCN01000418.1-human-gut-metagenome-genome-assembly--contig:-NODE-418-length-22919-cov-2.279528_pt1 | contig 22919 bp, 28 predicted proteins | sample MGYA00242497_ERZ504576 | MGnify/ENA primary metagenome ERZ504576 (study PRJEB26092, sample SAMD00036296) | human gut metagenome | host: Homo sapiens | study: EMG produced TPA metagenomics assembly of... | reverse complement strand
TCCAAATATCCATACACTTCGGTTCGATATGGCAAAATTAACCAATTTATGTCAATTCTTCGAATTTCTGAATATGAGAATACATGTAATAGTTCTTCGCAAAAACGCATCTTCCTCTGCACGCCGTTCCAAGATACATCTGTATCGTTCTCTTGGAATGATCTGTTCCTTTCATATCGCTGTCGTTTTTAGATTGTCAGTTTCAGTATCTCTCTCCAATAGGTCGGATCCGCCTCGCTTAGAAAGAAATCTATGAAGTCCCTTCGTGTGTCCTTGTTCAACCGAGTGGCAACAATCATTCTTCCCGCTTCCGGCAAAAGGGGACAACGAAAAAAAGAAATATCATTTGGTAGCCCGTAAAAGCACCTTTTAGCATAAGTACAAAAGAAAGGGACATTGCGTCATCAGTCTAAACATCGTCTAGGCGCACGAGGCTGTACCTTTTTCTCCAGTTAGGCGGTAGTCGGCACACGCTTGCTCAAAAATCGTTTTGGCAATGGTGTCCAACGGACAAAACCGCTTTTACAAAAAATCTTATGAATAAGGGAATAAAAAACCGAGAGTTTATTTCAAAATCTCCGATTAAATTAAAAAACACGCTATATCCGTCCAAAGGTAACAGAAGAAGATTTATGAATATTTATTTTGAAAATATACATAAAAGGATTATCTTTGCACCGCAAATGAATCAATGATATGAACCAATTACAGACTACATACAGCATACATCACCTTACATCGGGAAATACCCCCTGTGTAATCACTTCATTGTGCATGTACATTGGTTCAGCGGATTTGTTTAGATTTCCACTCACACGTAATTTATTACCCAACTTTCATCCTACCCACACACGTGCCCGATGAAAGATATATTGCATGATGGTTCTCATTCGGTGAAACCGTCGGGTTGTATATGTTTTACTATAAAAATTGATTGCTATGTTTACTATTATATCTATTATGTTTGTTGGTATCGGTATAGGATATGTATTGCGCAACTTGCAGTTTTTACAGAAAATAGAAAAGAGTACATCACTCACTATCTTCCTGCTGTTGTTTGTTTTGGGAATCTCTATCGGCTCCAACAGCTTAATCATTAACAATTTAGGCAGATTCGGATGGCAGGCGGCTATATTGGCTACATTAAGCATTTTGGGCAGTATGCTAGCTTCTTTCCTGGTATTTCATCTGTTTTTTAAGAAAGGAGGCAAACAATGAAAGGCAGTTTGGTTGTTGTCGCATTTTTTTGTGCAGGATGTATGATTGGAGCTGTCAATAATTTCCAGTATGACATGCACTCTGTTTCCATGTATGTGCTTTATGCACTGATGCTCCAAGTAGGAATCAGCATAGGCAGCAATAAGAAATTGAAAGAACTGATTAAAAGCTTACGGCTGAAAATGCTCCTGGTACCGATGGCTACCATTGCGGGAACCTTGCTTTTCTCGGCACTGGCCAGTCTGCTATTAAGCCAATGGAGTGTATTCGACTGTATGGCGGTGGGCAGCGGCTTTGCCTATTATTCACTGTCCTCCATTCTGATCACACAGTTCAAAGAACCGTCTATCGGATTACAACTGGCCACCGAATTGGGAACCATTGCGTTACTGGCCAATATTTTCCGGGAGATGATGGCATTGCTCGGTGCTCCGCTCATACGGAAATATTTCGGACAGCTGGCTCCTATCTCGGCTGCCGGAGTGAACTCGATGGATGTATTGCTGCCATCCATCACACGTTATTCGGGAAAAGACATGATTCCCCTGGCCATATTCCACGGAATACTGATTGATATGAGTGTTCCTGTTTTCGTATCCTTCTTCTGTAATTTATAAAAAAAGAGAAGCCCGCTGATTGGTTAAGCGGGCTTCTTTTTCATATATAATATAGGCGGGAATTATTTCGCAACCTTTTCCAGTTTCTTCATGATAGAGAAGATGAACAATGCGGAAAGCAAGCAGCACACAATCAATACACTCCATACCATCCACAACTGCATATCACCCCACAAATAACCGATGATAGCTACCAGATAGTTACCAATAGCAGTAGCCACAAACCAAAGTCCCATCATAGCGCCTTTATACTTGGGAGGAGCTACCTTGGAAACAAATGAGATACCCATCGGTGACAGGAACAATTCGGCAAAAGTCAATACCAGATAAGTCGAGATCAGCCAGTTGGGTGAAACCAACGCGCTCTCGGCAATACCATTGGCTTCTACTTCAGCAGGAGTAGGCAGACCGAATGAGCCGAATGCCAGCAACATGAAACCTACTGCGGCAATCACCATACCGATACCGATTTTACGCGGAGCTGATGGTTCTTTTCCTTTCTTTGCCAATGAACCGAATACTGCCAGTGATACCGGAGTCAGAGCGACAACGAAGAAGGGGTTAAACTGTTGGAAAATCTGAGGAAGGATAGGCAATGTAGGGTCCATAGTACCATAATTGACTCCTAAAACCACAAGAGCCAAGGTAGCAATAACGCCTGAAATCAATTTGCCCTTGCCTGTCTTGGACTGGAACAGTGAGAAACCTGCATAAACGGTTACAATAAGCAGAGCCAGATTCCATACGCTGAAGCCAAGGCGATCCAGACCGGTTACCTCATGTGCCGTGTAGTCACGGGCGAAGAAGGTCATGGTAAGACCGTTCTGATGGAATGCCATCCAGAAGAAAATAACCACAGCGAATACCAGCAACAAAGCGACGATGCGTTCTTTGGTCTGTGCGGGAGTCAGCTCTTCTTCGTGTACATTGGCCGGTTTAGCCTGCTTGGAGTTGTAATCGGCATGTTTGAATGTAGAACGGAAAATAACATAAATACCATAGAGGCAACCAGTGAGATACAAGCTACACCGAAACCATAGTTATAGGCTTCTGACAATTTATCAATATAAGTAGTACAGAAATCAGCCATGCTTCCTGTGAAATTCTGTGCGGTCTGCATGGCAGTCAGTGTGGCCTCGCCTTCGGCGGTAATCGTACCGTCCAGGAACTGGTGTGCCAAAGAAGGTATCTGGGCACATAGCTGAAGCCTGCTTTGCCCAACACATAGTTGGTCATGGCAGTAGCGGCAGTCGGAGCGAACAGGGCACCGATGTTGATTGCCATATAGAACAAACTGAAAGCGGTATCACGTTTCGCGCTATACTCGGGAGCATCATACAGATTACCTACCATTACTTGCAGATTTCCCTTGAAAAGTCCGGTTCCCAAAGCAATCAGGGCAAGAGCGCCGAACATGGAATACAATCCGATATTGGTTGCCATCGGGATAGCCAGCAGCACATAACCGGCAAACATGATAACGATACCGGTAGTAACCATCTTGCCATAACCGAATTTATCGGCCAGGATACCTCCGATAAGCGGCATGAAATACACTCCTGCCAGGAAACTGGCAAAGATTGTTGACGTCGTGGCGGCTGTAAAGCCGAATTTCGCTTGCAGGAAGAGAGTGAAAATAGCAAGCATGGTGTAATAACCAAAGCGTTCGCCGGTATTGGCGAGAGCTAATGCGTATAAGCCTTTAGGCTGTCCTTCAAACATAGTTGATAAAGATTTAATTAATAGTTAGTATTCTTTTTTTGCAAAGATATAACTTTTAGTCTATCTGAAAAAAAGAGCCACAAATGTGACTCTTTTTGGCATATTTATTCGGTGAAAAGGGAACAAATCTCTGCTTTCGTTTCTTTTATCAGGTCATCGGCCGCTATTTTTATCTGTAATCCGCGGATACCGGCACTGATATAAATGTACGGGAATGCGGTGCAAGTCTCGTGTATATAGGTGGGGAAATGCTTTTTCATGCCGATGGGAGAACATCCTCCCCGGATATATCCTGTCAGGGGAAGCAGCTCTTTCATGGGAATCAGGTCGCATTTCTTGTTACCTGAGACTTTTGCCGCCATTTTTAAATCCACCTCGTGCTCGCCGGGTATGACACAGACAAAATATCCGGATTTATCCCCATGAAGCACCAAAGTCTTGAAGACTTGTTCTATGTTCTCGCCCAAACTGGCGGCAACGTGAACGGCGCTGAGGTCATTCTCGTCTACTTCGTATGGAATAAGCTCGTATGCTATCTTGGCTTTATCAAGCAGACGGGCTACGTTGGTTTTAGCTATCTTCTCTTTCATTGCTGGTATGCCGGTTAATTTTCCAATTCTTCTTTTATAAACTTCGGGGTATATCCTTTTTTTGCTTTCGGCCACTTCCTCGGGAGTTCCGGCCGCAAGTACCTGTCCTCCGCCCCGTCCGCCTCGGGACCCATATCGATGACGTAATCCGCCAGTTTGATAACGTCCAGGTTATGTTCGATAACCAGAACGGTATTGCCTTTCTCCACCAGTTTGTTCAGTACATTCATCAGCACACGGATATCTTCGAAATGAAGCCCGGTAGTAGGCTCATCCAGAATATACATCGTTTTGCCGGTATCACGCTTGGACAGTTCCGTAGCCAGTTTCACACGCTGGCTCTCTCCGCCCGACAAGGTGGTGGAGGGCTGTCCCAGTTTAATATATCCTAACCCCACCTCTTGCAGCACTTTGATTTTATTCAGAATCTGAGGCACATTCTCAAAGAACTCTACAGCACGATTGATGGTCATGTCCAGTACATCGGCTATGGATTTACCCTTATAGCGCACTTCCAGCGTCTCGCGGTTATATCGTTTGCCGTGACAAACCTCGCAAGGTACCAGCACATCGGGCAGGAAATTCATTTCGATGGTCTTGTATCCGTTACCGCCGCAAGCCTCGCAGCGTCCTCCGGTTACATTGAACGAGAAACGCCCCGGCTTATAACCACGGATCTTCGCTTCGGGCAGACCGACAAACAGATTCCGGATATCCGAGAATACTCCTGTATAGGTGGCCGGATTGGAACGCGGTGTCCTGCCCAGCGGCGACTGGTCCACATTCACCACCTTATCTATATAGTCCAGTCCCTCCACACTGTCATAGGGCAGAGGTTCCTGCAAAGAACGGTAGAAATGCTGTGACAGGATGGGCTGCAAGGTATCGTTTATCAGCGTGGATTTGCCACTGCCGGACACCCCTGTGACGCAAATGAGTTTTCCCAAAGGAAATTCCACATCCACATTCTTCAGGTTGTTTCCCTTCGCCCCTCTCAGCCATAAGGATTTCCCGTTACCGGGGCGGCGTTCGGCCGGTATCTCTATCTTCATCTGTCCATTTAAGTACTTAGAGGTAAGTGTTTCTGTCTGAAGCATTTGTTTCGGAGTTCCTTGGAATACTACTTCCCCACCCAAACGGCCTGCCTTCGGTCCCATATCAACCACATAGTCTGCCGCCAGCATCATATCCTTGTCATGCTCCACCACGATGACAGAGTTACCTGTGTCACGCAACTTCTTCAAGGAGTTGATAAGGCGGAGGTTGTCCCGTTGGTGCAATCCGATACTCGGTTCATCCAGAATATAAAGCACGTTCACCAGCTGGGAGCCGATTTGAGTTGCCAGACGGATGCGCTGGCTCTCGCCTCCCGAAAGGATACCGAGGTGCGGTTCAGTGAAAGATAATCCAGTCCCACATCCAACAGAAACTTAAGACGGGTACGGATCTCCTTCAAAATCTCGGCGGCAATCATGCGCTGCTTGTCTTCCAGAAAAGGATCGACCTGTTGCAACCAGTCATACAGTTCGTTGATATCCATGCTTGCCAGTTCATAGATGTTCTTGTCGTGGATACGGAAATGCAACGCCTCCTTGTTCAGACGCGCGCCCTTGCATTCGGGACAGACATCGGTCTTGGCAAACTGTTCCGCCCACTTCTGGGCAGTGGCCGACGCATCTTTCTCCTGCATCATCTGGATGTACTTCACAATCCCTTCATAAGTTACAAAGTAATCGGAAGAGGTATGAATCAAGGTGCTCTTTATCTTGATACGCTCATCCGAACCATAGAGTATTTCGTCTATCGCATCATCGGCATATCCTTGACCGGTGTCTTGATCGTAAAATCATATTTTTCAAGCAGGGCCTCTATCTGCCAGAAAATCATGGCATTTTTATATTTGCCCAAAGGAGCGATGGCTCCTTCGTGAATGGAAAGATTCCTGTCGGGAATCACTTTGTCCACATCAATCAGATTCACATACCCCAGTCCCTTACAACGGGGGCAGGCTCCCTGCGGAGAGTTAAACGAGAAATTATGAGGGGCAGGCTCTTTATAAGACAGTCCGGTGACAGGACACATCAACCGCTTACTGTAATGGCGCACCTCCCGGGTGTCGGCATCATAAATCATAATCAGCCCCTCACCCTGCTGCATGGCAGTGGCAACGCTCTGTTTCAGCCGTTTGTCATCCTTTTCCGATACGACCAGCTTGTCTATCACGACTTCGATATCGTGGTTCTTGTAACGGTCCAGCTTCATGCCGTGTATAATTTCGCGCACCTCGCCGTCCACGCGGACATACAGATAACCTTTCTTGCGCACTTGCTCGAAAAGTTCTTTGTAATGTCCCTTACGGGTACGTACCAACGGGGCAAGCATAAATATCTTCTTACCCTGATAATCCCGGTGAATCAGGCCGATGATCTGTTCCTCGGTATATTTCACCATTTTCTCTCCCGAAAGATAAGAATAAGCAACTCCTGCACGGGCATAGAGCAAACGGAGATAATCGTATATCTCTGTCGTAGTCCCCACGGTAGAGCGGGGATTCTTGTTTGTCGTTTTCTGTTCGATGGAAATTACCGGACTGAGTCCTGTAATCTTATCCACATCCGGCCGCTCCAACCCTCCCAGGAAATTACGGGCGTATGCGGAAAAGGTCTCAATGTATCTCCGCTGCCCTTCGGCGAAGATGGTATCGAATGCCAAGGACGATTTACCGCTTCCGCTCAATCCGGTTATCACCGTCAGGCTGTTCCGTGGAATTTCAACATCTATATCTTTCAAGTTATGTACACGGGCACCGTATACATTAATCAGTTCTTTTTCTTCACTCATAGTCTTCTTACTCTGCGTAATCTTTGCAAAATTAATGCTTCCCGACGAAATATTTAATTAAAAAGCCTAATAATATTTTCTATTCTTTCTATATAATGTGAATAAAACAGTTTTTTTTGTACTTTTGCCACTCAGTTTAATCAACACACTGCAAATGAAATTTATTCGAGCATTATATCTTATCGCAGCCTTGTCTGCCAGCAGCACCGGAATGATGGCTCAAACACAGTCTTCCGGCTATTTCCTGCACACCATCACCAAAGGGCAAAGTCTTTATTCCATAGCCAGCATGTATAATGTCACTACCGGTGATATCGTTAAAATGAACCCCGGCAGCGACCAGAAAATTAAAACCGGTGAAACATTGAAGATTCCACAAAAGAACATCGGAACGGAACAGCAGATGTTCCATACCATCCAGTCGGGTGAAACCTTGTACAAGCTGACACAACGCTATGGAGTAACCGCACAACGCATCTGCCAGGCAAATCCCGGACTGAGCGCGGAGAATTTCCGTATCGGACAGGTTATCGTAATTCCCGCCAAGGTGACGGACAGCGAGGAGATAATCATGAACGAGGTGAAAGCCGCACAGACTACCAAGCCGGTCACCACTTCCACCCCACTGAAACCCAATTGCAGGGATATGCATAAAGTGGAACGCAAGGAAACGATATTCAGCATCAGCGCCTGTATGGCATCACAGAAGCCGAACTGATTGCCGCCAATCCTGAACTGCGTACCGAAAAACTGAAAAAAGGAAAGTTCCTTTGTATTCCATATCCTAAGGATACAAAGACCGAAACACCTGTGAATAATACGCCTGCCGTAATTCCCACGGATGACCAGCTGTTTAATGAAAGCAAGAAGGAGGCACGCAAAATATCTACCATCAAAGCTGCCGTAATGCTGCCATTCATGACAGACGGTAAGGGCAACCGTGACGAACAGACACGTATGGTGGAATACTATGAAGGCTTCCTGATGGCAGTAGACAGCTTGAAGGAAAAAGGAGTATCCATCGACCTGTACTCATACGATACCCATAACAATACTTCTTCCATCAAGAACATTCTGGATAGAAGTGAATTGAAGAGCATGGATATTATCTTCGGCCCGGCTTATCCCGACCAGGTGAAACCGGTTGCGGAATTCGCCAAGAAAAACAATATCCGGCTGGTAGTACCTTTTACCTCCAAAGGGAATGAAGTTTTCAGCAATCCCGCCATCTATCAGATAAATACTCCCCAATCTTATCTGTACTCGGAAGTTTACGAGCATTTTACCCGCAAGTTTACAACCGCCAATGTTATCTTCCTGGATGCAGAAGATGGTGACAAAGACAAAGTGGATTTTATAAAAGGACTGAAAGAGGAGTTAAAAACCAAACGCATTCCTTTTACCGAATTAAAAGGGGAAAATATTACTCCGGAATCATTGAAAGGCGCGATGAACCATAGTATGGATAATGTATTCATCCCGACTTCCGGCACCAACGTGGCATTGATAAAACTGTTACCACAACTGATTGTGACCTCCCGTGACAATCCCGACTACCGTATGCAGTTATTCGGCTATCCGGAATGGCAGACCTATACCAACGACCATCTGGCCAGTTTCTATGAACTGGACACCTATTTCTATTCTTCGTTTTACACAAACAATTTATTTCCGGAAGCCGTTCAGTTCTCATCGGCTTACCGCAAATGGTACAGCAAGGATATGCTCAACTCATTCCCTAAATATGGTATGCTGGGATTCGATACAGGATATTTCTTCCTGAAGGGCCTGTCCCAATACGGCAACAAACTGGAAGACAAACTGGACAAGGTGGCTGTCACCCCTATCCAGACCGGATTTAAATTTGAACGCGTAAACAACTGGGGTGGATTTATCAATCGTAAAGTGTTCTTCGTTCATTTTACCAAGGACTTTGAACTGATTAAACTTGATTTTGAATAATGAAAAAGTATAAGAACTTCGGGCTGCTTGTACTGGCATTGCTCTTTGCATTGCCGGCAGCTGCACAGTTGGGTGAAGAACGTCATAATTTTGCCGTCGGCATCAATGGTGGTCTGAACATGAGTTCCGTCAGCTTCAACCCGAAAATCAAACTGAACACCTTGAACACCATGTCTATGGGGGTTACCATGAGATATATGTCCGAGAAATATTTCAAGATGATGTGTGGCGTGCAAATGGAAATAAACTATTCACAACGCGGATGGGACGAAAAGATAGAAGATGATTCCGGCAATTCTTACAGCCGCACCATGAATTATCTGGAAATCCCTTTCATGGCACATCTGGCATTCGGCAAGGATGCATTGAACCGGGGAGTGAAGGTCTTTTTCAATGCAGGACCACAAATCGGCTTTTTCCTGGGTGACAACGAAAAGATAAACTGGACTACTTCTACAACAAGACCGGAACACGGTAAAGAGGTGGAGAATAAATTTGATTATGGTATCACAGCCGGCGCGGTCTGGAAGTAAGTACCGGTATCGGACATTTCCTGCTGGAAGGACGTTACTACATGGGATTGAGCGACTTTTACAAGAACTCGAAAAGAGATTTCTTCGAAAGATCAGCCCATTCATTCATAGGCATACGGCTGAGTTATCTGATAGATATTACTAAATAAAAAAAGGACTCTCTCTCATAATACAAAAGCCTGCAAGATGAATCTTGCAGCTTTTTATATCATACATAATAATTCCCTCAGCTTATCTCAAACGGTCGTATGCTTTAACCAATACCTCATCCTTACCAATGGCGCGGATGGCAAGCAATTCAAATGATGGCAACCAACGGCAGACACACAGTCCATGAAGGAGAAAATGTCATAGACTCTTCTTTCAACATAAAAATAAAAGTGACCAATGTGGCATAATACCCGATCAACAAAATGGTGCTGAAAATAGTCAGACGGATTTGCAACATGCGTTTTTTGAACAAGAAGATAGTGCCGAAAGCAAGAACCGCAACAACCAGCAAAATCACAAACAAGGCCCATGGAGCATAATCTTTAGTACCATCCGCCATAGTAAGACACAGATTTGTTAAAGCGGAAACACTATAATCACTTCCTATGTATGAGCCTACAGGACTACACAGGCAAATAATAATCAAAATGGTAACAACAAGTAAATAAACAGATTGAATGCGTTGTATCATAGTCTCTTTAATTTTAATCATACAACCCGTCATTCTAAACGCAGTGAAAAACCTGAAAACACAAAGTGAATGGTTATCAGATTCCTCACTGCGTTCAGCATAACAGGGCTAATATAATGTGAGGTGCATCAAAATGTACCACAGATTACTCAGATTGATACAGTTTCCACACGAAACGACTCATGTTTCAAAATAGAACGATCTGTGTACCTGCGGTAAAGACCTTTTGCACAGCCCCAAATGAAAAATCACTGTAGTTTCTCTTTTTCTTTAGCAGGATTACGGAAATAAACCTTGCCTTCTTCATATTCCTGAGCAGCGATCAATGTCGGTTTCGGAAGCTTTTCGTAATAACGTGAGATCTCGATCTGCTCTCTATTTTCAAAGACTTCTTCCAGGTTATCGTTGTATGAGGCAAACTCCTGCAATTTCTTTGAAAGATCATTCTTCATCTCAACACTAATCTGTTGGCACGTTTGCCAATGATAGCAACAGTTTCATAAATGTTACCTGTGTCTGCACATAAATCCATCATGTCACGGGTAACAGTATTACTTGGAGCGTTTGTCTTTTTGTAATCCATAATTTCTTATTTAGTTTTATTCATTAAATTCTTTTACGTACTTATTGGCATCCTTGTAGATGCTCTCCACTTCTTTAGTATACTTGCTGTCGGGAAACTCATTCTTGAAAGAATAATATTCATCTATCGTTTCACGCATACGCTCTTCTTTCTTTTCCTCCACGCTCGCTTTCGCCATATCATATTTGGCACGCAAGACCAGGATAGAAAGATCTTCGCGCATCTTGGTATAGGGATAGTCTTTCAAAGCATTCTGGGCGGTAACGATGCAAGACAAATAGTTGTTACCGGTAGTGCTATAAGTACTGTTTCCTGTATAAGAGCCCAAATCATAATACAATTTCGCAGCCAGATAGTCTTTCATCACCAGCTTGTCCTGCAAATCAAAAATCATTTGCTGTGCATCCTGCCGACGGTACTGGTAGGGAAATATTCCATAAACATCTGCAACTCCTGAATAGCCTTATAGGTGCTCGACTGGTCCAAACGAGGTTCCGGAGTATCCAGGAACAATGCTTTTCCTGAAAAATATCTGGCCTGTTCCGTATAGACCCCACGCGGATAAGTATTATAATAAGTGGTGAAATAATGCGAAGCTGTGATGAAGTCACCCTGATTATAGTAGGTCATACCCAACATATAAAGTGATTCCTCAGCCTTATCCGTTCCCTTCATGATGGTAATCAATTCCTCCAGAATGGTGGCCGCCTTAGTATTCTGCCCTTTGCCAAAGTAACTTTTGGCCGCTTCGTACTTGTATTCGTAGTCCGTGCTTTTTAAAACTTTGTTATACTCTCCACAAGACGTTAGAACCGTACCGGAGACAAGAGCTATAATGATATATTTTTTCATCTTATTCAAATAATTGCGCAAATTTACGCCTTTCCACCGAATAATGCAATATTTCCATGTTTTTAAATGCTAAAAAGTCGACAAGAGTCTATTTTTTAGAGATGAATAGATAATATCTAAGGAAATAACTGTATTTTTACATCTCATTAAACCAAACATGCTATTATGAATTTTGAATTGATTTCCGAATACCAACCACCGGTGACCAACCGGAAGCTATCGCCCAGCTGACCGAAGGGGTGCTGGAAGGAGTCCCCGCACAAACTTTATTGGGGGTCACCGGGTCCGGCAAGACTTTCACGATTGCAAATGTAATTAAAAACATCAATAAGCCCACCTTGATATTAAGCCATAACAAAACATTGGCAGCCCAGTTATACGGAGAGTTCAAGAGTTTCTTTCCCAATAATGCTGTGGAATACTATGTATCTTATTATGACTATTACCAGCCGGAAGCATATTTGCCGTCCAGCGACACCTATATAGAAAAGGATCTGGCCATTAATGAAGAGATTGACAAATTGCGGCTGGCTGCCACCTCTGCCCTGCTGTCGGGACGGAAGGACGTGGTGGTGGTGTCTTCCGTGTCCTGCATCTACGGTATGGGGAACCCGTCGGATTTCTATAATAACGTAATCGAGATAAAAAAAGGCAAACTGCTGGACAGGAATGTATTTTTACGCCGCTTGGTGGACAGCCTGTATGTGCGTAACGACATAGAACTGAATCGCGGGAATTTCCGCGTAAAAGGTGACACGGTAGACATTTACCTGGCATATAGCGACAATCTCCTCCGGGTTATGTTTTGGGACGATGAAATTGATGCCATTGAAGAGATAGACCCTATTTCGGGAATCCGTCTGGCAACTTTTGATGAATACAAAATTTATCCGGCCAATCTTTTTATGACCACCAAAGAGAGCCAGTTGAGAGCTATTCATCAGATTGAGGACGACTTGACGAAAGAGGTGGCCAAATTCGAGGAGGAAGGAAAAATGTATGAGGCGAAACGACTCTATGAGCGCGTGACATACGATATGGAGATGATTCGCGAACTGGGGCATTGTTCGGGCATAGAAAATTATTCCCGCTACTTTGACGGGCGTAATGCAGGTACCCGTCCTTACTGTCTGCTGGACTTCTTTCCGGATGATTTCCTGATTGTAATAGACGAAAGCCATGTCAGCGTACCGCAAATACGTGCCATGTATGGTGGTGACCGGGCCAGAAAAACCAATTTGGTGGAATATGGTTTCCGGATGGAGTCGGCTTTTGACAACCGTCCTCTAAAATTTGAAGAGTTCAAGGAACTGGCCAAACAAGTGATTTATGTCAGTGCCACACCTGCCGATTATGAATTGGTGGAAAGTGAAGGCATTATCGTTGAACAGGTTATCCGTCCTACCGGATTGCTGGACCCGGTAATTGAAGTACGCCCCAGTCTGAATCAGATTGACGACCTGATGGAAGAGATACAGCAACGCATCGAGAAAGAAGAACGTGTACTGGTGACCACGCTTACCAAACGCATGGCAGAAGAATTGACCGAATATCTGCTGCGCAATGACATCCGCTGCAACTACATCCACAGCGATGTGGACACTTTGGAACGCGTCAAGATTATGGATGAATTACGTCAGGGCGTTTATGATGTACTGGTGGGTGTGAATTTGCTTCGTGAAGGTCTGGACTTGCCCGAAGTGTCTTTGGTCGCCATTCTGGATGCAGACAAAGAAGGGTTCCTCCGCTCCCACCGTTCGCTGACCCAGACAGCAGGACGCGCCGCCCGCAATATCAATGGAAAAGTAATCATGTATGCAGACCGCATGACGGACAGCATGAAAAAACGATAGACGAAACCAACCGCCGTCGTGAAAAACAGCTGGCATATAACGAAGAGCATGGAATCACCCCCAAACAGATACAGCGTGCGCGGAATGCTGCCTTGTTGGGCAACAACAGCAACGAAGTTGCCGGAACCACTCAAGGCCCCAAGGCATACATCGAGCCATCTTCCGATACAACGGCTGCGACCCGATTGTTCAGTATATGACCAAGCCACAGATGGAGAAAACGATAGAACGTACCCGGAAACTGATGCAGGAAGCTGCCAAGAAGCTGGAATTTATAGAAGCTGCACAATACAGGATGAGCTGCTGAAACTGGAAGATATGATGAAAGAGAGATGGGGATAGGCTTGTCTCCTTGGCGGAAGAAGGCGCACTGCCTGTCGAGGAAAAGCCTGTTACCCGAAGAAATATCACGGATATGCCGGTGAGTTCCGGAATAAAGGCAGGGATGGAAAAGGAAAAGACAAGAAGGACAAACAGCAAAAAAGCAGGGAGTGTTCCCCTGCTTTTTTCAGAACCGTACCATTAATTCCATCACAAACTTGTCTTGTTCGGACTCTTTTGCCAAAGATAGTTTATCATAGAAATATTTCTCGTAATTAAGACGCAAATCCGCTTGAAAAAGCCTTTCCAAAGCTTAATGTCACACCTCCAGTCACACGCTGGCGGGAATAATCGGTAATGTAAAGCTTACCATCCTCATCCGCATTACCGTTACTATGATCTCCCATACTGTCATAACGTCCTAGAAATGAAATTTTCCGAAACAGGCCTTTCTTGATAAACAAGTCGTAATTGACAAAGGCGTTGAAAGCATGTACATCATCAAATGAGTTTTTCGCATAAGTTTTATAAAGGTATTCGGCTTCTATATGCCAATTATCAAACTCGTAGTAAGTACCGATATCATACATATAAATGCTGATTTTATCGGGATGTATTTTCTGGGTACTCAAAGTCAAGTTATAATTTTTCCACGGCATCAATTGAAGCTTAACAGAATAATTCAACGTGTTGTGCCACTCTTTCTGATTGGTGAGTCCGGAGCCGTTGAACAGTCCGCCCTCCAGTTTCAACGGCAGTCCCTCCTTTAAAGAGAAAGCTCCGGTAGCACCCACATCACGCACATTCCCCACCTGTTTGGCTATGAACGAACGATTGGCAAAATATTGTTGGTGGGGAGATCGATGAGCGTCTATGGTGAAAGGCACACGCATCTGTCCTAGTGTGACATTCCATGTATCATTGGGGACAAAGCGGGCATATGCATCCAGCATCTTGATGCTTCCCTCATCGGACAAGTCTATTTCAGCCTTATAAGCAATTACCGGAAGAACCTTCCCGTCCAGACTGACACGGGCGTACGTACCTGGAACCGTTGCATTCCGTTAGTGGTTTGAACTTCATATTTACCGCGGATCGTTCCATGTACTTCCGGCAGATATTCTTTAGGAATAGTCAGCTGTGCGGAAGCAGTTGCAATACTCAGCATTGTAAAAGCAGACGCTACAAGTGTATTTCTCATTTTTATTAATGTGACTTTCTTTGTTTACGGCTGCAAAGATATAGGTTCGGTATATCTGTAATATTTCATCCATATTACAAATATGTTTCATTTGATATGGGGAAGACATTTTACAGCCACATTCCGTATTCTTCTCATCTGCTGTGAACGCAGTGAATATGGCCCCAAAAATATCGACGTACCGACAGAGTTATTCAATAATACGGGCAGTTTCCACCTTCTCCAGACGTGCACGGAGTTTTCCCATCATGGATTTACGTATCCGGAGCCTCATCAGGCAATCATATCATATGATTGCTCCAAGATGGCAGGCTCGTCTTCTTTCACAATGCGCATGATATCATTCATAAAAGGATATTCAAAGGATACGGTGATTTCTTCATCCACTGTTCTTTCCACTATATCAGCAGCAGCTATTGCTTCGGCAGCGGCAGCCTTGTAAGCGACAATCAGTCCGCTGGTTCCCAATTTTATACCTCCAAAGTAACGGACCACTATAATAAGGATATCCGTCAGCTCATTGGAATTTATTTGCCCCAAAATAGGCTTTCCTGCGGTACCCGAAGGCTCTCCGTTATCATTTGCTCTGAAATCCTTCCTTTCATGCCCCAGCATATAAGCGTAACACACATGACGGGCATCGTAATATTTCTTCTGATACGTGTCAAGATGCTGCTTTATTTCCTCTATGGTACGTACCGGAATGGCAATAGCTATAAATTTACTCCGTTTCTCCGTATATATGCCTTCGGCAATGTCTGTAATGGTTTTATAAGTATCTTCTTGTATCATGGGTTTCAGAAATCATAAATCTTTAATTATAACTCACAGAATCTGTCTGGCAATCCATGCACACGCCTCAGCATCAGCCAGCGCATGATGGTGATTCTCCAATTCAAAACCAAAAAAACCGGCCACCGTATGTAACTGGTGGTTTCTCAACCCTTTCAGCTTCCGGGAAGCCTGATAGGTACAATAAAAGTCATAATCAGGATAATCCATACAATAAGTACGGAACACGGCTTTCAAACACCCCTCATCAAAGGCTTTGTTATGCGCAACCAGCGGAAGCCCCTCTATTTTAGGAGCAACCTGCTCCATACTTCCGAAAAAACAGGAGCATGGGCAGTATCTTCCTGTGTCAATCCATGAATACGGGTGTTCCAATACAAATAGTAATCCGGTTCGGGATGAACGAGGCTGTAGAACCGGTCGGCTATCTCACCATTTCTCACAATAACCACCCCTACACTACATATGCTGGTACGTTCATTATTTGCCGTCTCGAAGTCTATTGCTGCAAAATTATCCATACTTTTTTTCGTTACACAGACAAAGGTACGACAAAAAGCGATATACAAAATTCTTTTTTCCGGTACAATTCCCTATCTTTGAAACCTCAGCAGCAAAATAGACCAATATCTATGACAATCAGCACTTGTGAAAGCTGAAAGATTAGACCATCTTTGCACTGTTTTTGTTTTTTAACTTAAACTAGATTTATAGTAAAATGAAAAAAATGAAATTCCCGACCCTGTTAATAGCAGCAGGGTTACTTTGTATCTCCGTTCACACAACGGCCCAACCTGGGCCCCGAAAAAAAGTGGGCGTTGTTCTCAGCGGCGGAGGAGCCAAAGGAATGGCACATATAGGTGCTTTGAAAGTTATAGAAGAAGCGGGTATCCCTATAGATTACGTGGTAGGGACCAGTATGGGCTCCATTATAGGCGGACTTTATTCCATCGGTTATACTCCCGAACAGATGGATAGCATGGTTCGCCGGCAGGATTGGTCCTTTCTGCTGAGTGACAAAATACCACGCAGCGAACAGAATATGGCGGAACGGGAGGCTTCCGAAAAATATGTATTTTCCCTGCCATTCGGTAAAAATGCCAAAACGCAAGCCGTAGGAGGATTGATAAAGGGACAGAACCTGGCAAACCTGTTCAGTGAGCTGACCGTAGGATATCATGATTCCATCGATTTCAACAAGTTACCTATTCCCTTCGCCTGTGTTTCCGAAAATATTGTAAATGGCAACGAGGTAAATTTTCACAAAGGTGTATTGGCTACGGCCATGCGGGCCAGTATGGCCATACCGGGAGTATTCACTCCGGTCCGGCTGGACAGTATGGTTCTAGTGGATGGAGGTGTGGTAAACAACTACCCTGTAAATGTAGCGCGTGCCATGGGGGCGGACATTATTATAGGAGTGGATGTTCAAAATGACTTGAAACCCGCCAACGAACTGAATAGCACCGGCAGTATCTTGGGGCAACTCATCAATTTAATGGGACTGGAACTTTATAAAAAGAATCTGAAAGAAACCGATACATATATAAAGGTGGATGTGGAGGGGTATTCTGCCGCCAGTTTCACCCCCAGTGCGGTGGACACACTGATTCGTCGGGGAGAAGAAGCGGCATTGGCACAAAAAAACTCCTTGATAAAGTTGAAGCAGGAACTGGGGCTGGACAGTACCTATATGCCGAAACCCCTTCCCAGCTATCCGTACTCCCCCAACCGCAAAGTGTATATAAAAGAAATCACCTTTGACGGATTGGACGAAAAAGACAAACGGTGGCTGTTGAAGCGCTGTGATTTGAAAGAAGACTCCGAAATAAGCCTTCGCCGCATAGAAGAAGCAACAGCCATACTATGCTCCAATCTAGAATATTCCAGCGCCACTTACAATCTGCCCGAAGCCCCCGGCGGAGGTTATAACCTGCATTTTCTTTTAAGCAAGAAATATGAGAATAAGCTGAACGTAGGAATCCGTTTTGATTCGGAAGAAACAGCCAGTCTGCTCATTAATGTCACCAGCAATTTCCGGGGAAAAGTACCCACTACGCTGTCACTGACAGGACGATTGGGCAAACGTTATGCCGCCCGCATAGATTATGGATTCGAACCGGCTCCATTGAAGAACATCGGACTGGCATATATGTTCCAGTACAATGATATAAACTTTTACCATCATGGAGATAAATCACATAACTCTACCTACGCTATCATTTGGGAGAGTTATCCTTTTCGGATGTTTGGTACAAAAACATACGCTTTGCCGTGGGGCTGAGGTATGAATTATATGACTATGACAAATTCCTATACCAGGAAGGGAACCAAGGTTTTGACGTAGGAACAGAACACTTCTTCAGCTATTTCGCACAAATGCATTACGAAACTTTCGACAAGGCATATTTCCCTACCAAAGGCATATCAGCACGAGCGTCCTATTCACTTTATACGGATAATTTCACCAAATATGACGACCACGCTCCTTTCTCTGCCATAAAAGGCTATTGCCAGGGAGTGATTCCCGTTACACGCAGATTCTCCATACTGCCTGCCATATACGGACGTTTTCTGATAGGGAAAGATATTCCTTACTCCAAACTCAATGCGATGGGGGGGGATGTGCAAGGACGTTTCCTGCAACAGCAACTACCATTTGTCGGGATAAACAATGTGGAATTAACAAAGAATGCGTTACTGATAGGAAGCATGAAATTCCGCCAACGGATGGGAAGTGTGCATTATCTGACGTTAACGGGCAATTATGCGCTGAGTGCAAGCAAGCTGAGGTACCTGTTGGAACAGGATACCATGTTCGGCTGTGGTATAGGCTACGGTTTGGATAGTATGTTCGGCCCCTTAGAGGCATCACTAAACTATGCAAACCGAGCCAATAAAGTGAGTATGTACGTCAATCTAGGATTTAAGTTTGATTCCTCGTTGATAACCGCCATCATACCTTCTATCTGAGCCAAAGCCATCATACGGCCATGAAACGAATAGCCCGGGTTGTATCCTTTGCCGGCATCATCCAGCATCATGCGCCCATGATCCACACGCATCGGGACACCCGGACGCTCTTTCTCAAAAATACGGATCAACTCTATCACATGAGCACGCCCTCCCAAATGAGATGCTTCTATAAAATTCCCGTTGGGAAACGCATTGGTACTGCGCAAATGTACAAAATGAGTGCGGTGTGCAAACATACGTGCCAACAAAGGTACGTTGTTATGCAATCCGGCGCTGAGCGAACCGGCACAGAATGTCAGCCCGTTATGCGGGTTATCAACCGCATGGAGAAGCCAGTTGATATCTTCCTCACCGGTCACAATACGCGGCAAGCCCAATACCTGGAAAGGGGGATCGTCCGGATGGATGCACATATTTATACCGTACTCATCACACACCGGCATGACAGCCTGCAAGAAATAACGTAAGTTTTCACGCAGGGCATCACGGTCTATCCCATCATACAAAGACAAAAGACGGCGGAATATGGTTACCGGATGCCGGTCTCCCTCCTTTATATTACCATTTACAAATCCCTGCGTCTTGACTATAATGGTATCGACCAATTCGTTTTTCTCGGCTTCGGTTATAGTCTTATCCAATTCACGCACCTGTTGTAATTCCAAATCGGTATAGTCTTTCTCCGCCCCTTCACGCTGAAGAATCATACAGTCAAAATAGGCGAACCGGATCTTGTCAAAGTACAAAGAACTGGTTCCGTCCTCCCAAGGATGTTCCAAATCGGTACGTATCCAATCAATGACAGGCATGAAGTTATAGCATACGGTCTTGATACCCGCTTTACCTAGGTTGGCAAGGCTTACTTTGTAGTTTTCTATCAATTGATCCCGTTCAGGACCGGCATATTTGATAGCTTCACTTACCGGCAGGCTTTCTACCACCGACCAGCGCAATTGATGAGATTCAATATAATCTTTTAAACTTTGGATAGCTTCCAAAGCCCAGATTTCACCGTTAGGTACATCATGAAGGGCGGTCACGATTCCTTCCACCCCGATTTGCCTAAGCATGGGAAGCGTTATCTTATCTTTCTTCCCAAACCATCTCCATGTCTTTTCCATTCGTATTATGTGTTTTAGTCTGTATGACAAAGTCTTTATTAATCCTCTTTGAGCCTTCTATTGATGTATAATCATGCAGAACGTGCCGGTACCATAAGCTCATCACCTGAAACCTGTCCCAAGCCTTTCATGTTTATTTTACCATCCTTACAGATTACAGTGTATTTACCCGACGGAATGTCCAGCTTGACAGGCTCTGCACGGCTGTTCAAAGCCACGATGATATTTTTCCATGAGTCACCATTTGCATTATCTTTCAAGATAAAGGCAACCACATTCGTATTTTCTACAGGTAAAACTCCAATTGCCTACGTACCATATCGGCATCCCCCATACGAAAAGCGGGATGTGCTTTACGCATAGCTATTAAACCTTTCACATATTCGAACACATCTTTGTGTGCGGTCTTATTTTTCCAATCTATCGTATTAATACTGTCAGGACTATTATAAGAATTATGAACTCCTTTCTTGTCACGCATCATCTCATCCCCTGCAAATATAAACGGTACTCCTTGTGAAGTAAAGACAAATGTTTCCGCTAACTTCTGCAAAGCTGCCAGTTCCTCTACCGAAGCATCTGGCATGGTAGCTTTCAGGCGATCGGCAAGACACATGTCATCGTGACAACTTACATAACTTATCATCTGGGTAGGTTGTAACGCCCAAGGTTTCTTACTATAATTCACAGAATCACTTATAACCTGCGGATGTTCGATTGCTCCCACAACTCCAAATTTGATACTCATTTCGTGTCCTGGCTCCCCTACTAGAAAAGCTCCTTTAGTATCATCATCCAACCACCTCGCAATCCATCACGCATTTCATCTGAGAAAGCGGCGATACGGGGCATCTTTTCCACATTGCTTTCATCGCCAGCCTGTCTGCCTCTAATTGAGGAGAACTGGCAGCCCATCCTTCACCATACATAAAAATAGACGGATCTATTTTATCAATAGCCGCACGTATCTCATTCATGGTTTCAATATCATGTATCCCCATCAAGTCAAAACGAAAGCCGTCTATGTGATATTCATTAATCCAATATAGAATAGACTCTATCATATATTTACGCATCATGGCGCGGTCGCTTGCCGTTTCATTTCCACATCCCGAACCATTTGCCCATTGCCCGTCCTTCGTCTGGCGATAGAAATAACCGGGAACCGTACGTTCGAAATTGCTTTCGTCTGTATTGAAGGTGTGATTATACACCACATCAAGCACCACTCTGATTCCCGCCTTATGTAAAGCTTGTACCATTTGTTTGAATTCCCTGATACGAACATCGGTTTATAAGGATCTGTAGAATAAGAACCGTCAGGCACATTGTAATTTTGCGGATCATACCCCCAATTATATTGGGCCTTGTCCAGTTTTGTTTCATCCACCGAGGCATAATCATACGACGGCAATAAGTGCACGTGGGTAATTCCCAATTCTTTCAGATGGTCAATACCTGTCTTCTCGCCTGAAGACTGGTAGTACCCTGCTCCGTCAAAGCCAGGAACTTGCCTTTATTTTGAATTCCGGAAACAGAATCCAAAGAGAAATCGCGATGATGCATCTCATAAACCGTAATATCAGCATAATTCTTCAAAGGAGGACGCACATCGTTCTCCCATTCTTCCGGATCTGTAGAACGAAGATCAAGCACAGCTGCCCGCTTACCATTTACCCCTACGCTTTTGCCATAATTCCCGGAGTGTCTCCTAACCATTTCCCGTTTACCTTCACATTAAAGGTATAGAATTTACCCTTCAGATCCTCTTTTATTGAAATATTCCAAGTACCATTCTCTCCCATCTCCATTGGAAAAGTATTAGAAGCTGAACCTTCATTACCCGATTCAAATAAAAGGACACGCACCTCTTCCGCTGTAGGAGCCCAAAGTGAAAACTTGGTTTCGGCAGGCGAGTACTCCATTTCAGTCAGCGCATCTTCACGGACAGGATATTCATCAAACGAATTATATTCTTTTTTCACAGACTGACAACTAATAGTAGTAGAAACAATTGATGCCCAAATAACATGTCTCACATTCATAATCTTATCTTTTTATTTTATCAGGATTCTTATTTATAAAATCTTTCCAGCCGGAATATTCTTTAGTCAATGTCGGTCTGCCCATTTGTAAATAATGACAATAAGCAGCCGCCAACCCATCTGTTGCATCCATAAAAGGCAGCATATCACTCTCCGGTATATGTAACATCCTTTTCAACATATCAGCGACCTGTTCCTTGCTGCTTGCCCATTACCGGTTATCGCCATCTTTATCTTCAACGGCGCATATTCTGTTATAGGAATATCACGGCTCAAAGCAGCAGCCATAGCCACCCCCTGTGCCCGCCCTAATTTTAACATCGACTGCACATTTTTCCCAAAAAAGGTGCCTCAATTGCTAATTCATCAGTAAATAGCTTCTATTATACCAACCACCCGTTCAAAAATACGGCGCAGTTTTAAATAATGGTCACCATATTTACGAAGATCAATGACCCCCATAGTCATTACCTGCGGTTTAGTACCTACTACTTTCAGCAGGCCATACCCCATTATGGTTGTTCCAGGATCTATACCCAGAATGATTTTCTCTTTTACCGGCTGAATCACTTAATCACCTCCATCAAAGTGGGAAAGCCAACCACCTTATCTTTAAATATCTTCATCATTTCCTCATTCAGATGCATCCCTTGCTGAGTATGCCAACGATGCAAGGCCGCTGTATCTTCCACCTCCCATTGCAATGAAAAACATTCTGAATCCTGCTCTTTGTGACTAAGGATGTGCGTAAGACGGGGATTTTGCAATATTCCCGTTTTTTCCACTTCGGGAATGTAGCTTTCACTAAGCCAAATGACAAAATTACGCGCATCGTCAATACCTGTTTGATAAGTTGTATTATAAATTAACATATCTATAGTCTTTAAATTAAAAAAGGCCTGCTTCGCAGACCTTCATTTTATCATTAAAAAAGTGGAGCATGCGAGACTCGAACTCGCCACCTTTAGACTGCCAGTCTAACGCTCTAGCCAGATGAGCTAATACCCCGA
>ENA-OQCN01000417-OQCN01000417.1-human-gut-metagenome-genome-assembly--contig:-NODE-417-length-22945-cov-2.946621_pt1 | contig 22945 bp, 30 predicted proteins | sample MGYA00242497_ERZ504576 | MGnify/ENA primary metagenome ERZ504576 (study PRJEB26092, sample SAMD00036296) | human gut metagenome | host: Homo sapiens | study: EMG produced TPA metagenomics assembly of... | reverse complement strand
ATCAAAAAAATCCGCAGGTGCGCTCTCACATCCTGCGGATTTTTCATCTCAAAATAATTATTTTACAGTAGAAACGATCAGACTCATCTTCCCCTGCATCTCAACTTTTCCATAACCATTCGGCAGGATAAAATGATCTCCCTTCTTCACCGGGCTGCTGCCCACGATTCCATCTCCCTCTAAAACGGATACCAGAAGGAACGGATACTTCTGCTCAAATTCCATCTTTCCATTTACATCTGCCTTAAAGATCGTATAGTATTTGCAGGAATACAGCTCATTCAACTGATTTTCCGGCAGATTCAATGCGGATTTTACACTGTCATCCACAGATTTTGCCGGAACTGTGATAACATCAATACTCTTTCTACATGCAATTCTCTCGGCTTGCCATTTGAAAGACGGTCATAGTCATAAACACGATAAGTAATATCACTGTTCTGCTGTGTCTCTAAGATTAAAAGTCCACCCTTGATCGCATGAACTGTTCCCGGATCGATCTGGATAAAATCACCTTTTTTCACCGGAATCTCACGGATAAACTCTTTCCATTTTCCCTGATGGATCATATCGGAAAGTTCTTCTTTCGTCTTTGCATTATGTCCGATGACAAGTGTTGCTCCCTCCGGTGCATCCATGATATACCAGCACTCCGTCTTTCCAAAAGAACCATTTTCATGCACTTTTGCATAATCATCATTTGGATGTACTGGATACTTAAATCGTCTCTTGCATCAATGATCTTCGTGAGAAGCGGGAAACGGTCACAGTCGTAATTGCCGAACACTTCCGGATGTTCTTTCCATACAGCAGATAACTTCATGCCGGAAAATGCGCCGCTTCGAACGGTTCCGTCTCCGTTTGGATGTGCGGAGATGCCCCAGCACTCGCCGATGTCATCACCCTCTACCGGATAGCCGAACTCCTCTCTTAACTTTGTACCGCCCCAGATATTGTGCGTACATACTGGGTCTAAAAATAAAATATCTTTATTTGCCTGATTCATACTAAGTATTCCTCCATTCGTTTCTATTACTTTCTGATACCAGAATGCCGAATCCTTTACAATGCGCTGCTGCGTTGTAAAGTCTACATAAATGATACCAAAACGCTGTTTGTATCCATCGGACCACTCAAAATTATCAAGAAATGTCCACAGGAAATATCCCCTTACATCTGCACCTTCATCGCTTGCACGCTGCATGGCTCCGATATAGGAATCCAGAAACGTGATACGGTTTGGATCATGCACCCTGCCATCTGCGCTGATATTATCATGACAGGACATGCCGTTTTCCGTGATGTAAAGCGGCAATGGATAACGCTCTGTCAGAAATTTTATACCATAATAAAAAGCTTCCGGCGTTACCGGCCAGTCTGCTCCTGTCTTAGGAAATCCCGGTTCACGGTCCACAAATTCCGGTTCACCGTTCTCTCCTGCACGGACATAGTAACCATTGTATATATTCTGTCCCATAAAATCAAGTGGCTGATGGATCAGCTTCATATCTTCTTCCGTGATCTCTGGCAGATACTGCGCAAATTCTCCAATCCTTCTTTCGGATAATGCCCTAAAAATACAGGATCCGAAAACCATGCTACATTCCAGGTCCAGTTATCCATCGGATTATAGAAACCAAAATATACTTTTTTCGCAGCTTCAATGTCCTCCGGTTTATCCGTATAAGGATAAGCGACACCTCCGGTCGGTGCGTATCCGACTTTGATATCCCGGACTGCATATTTACGCAGATTGATAACAGCCTGGCCATGTGCTTCATCAGATTGTGTGCGATCTGGAAGTATCTTTGATTGACATTTTTACTCCCGGTGCATGTACACCGCTTAAATGTCCAAGTCCAACCACACACTGCGGTTCATTGATCGTGATAAAGTATTCACAAATATCGGAAAAACGCTCTGCAACTACCTTCGCATACTCACCAAACCAGTCTGCCACTTCCGGGTTCAGCCAGCCACCCTTTTCATAAAGTGCCTGTGGAAACTCCCAGTGAAACATGGTGATATATGGCGTAATCCCATTTTCTTTCATACATGTGATCATATCACGGTACATCCGGATCGCTTTTTCATTGACACGTCCGGTTCCCTCCGGCAGAATACGCGCCCAGTTTAACGAAAAACGGTATGCTTTGATGCCAAGATTTTTCATCAGCGCATAATCTTCCTTATAATGATGCATATGATCGCAGGTTGTATACGCATTCTGATTTTCAAAAATCCTGCCTGCTTCCGTAAATGCGTCCCAGACATTTTTTCCTCTTCCATCGTTTGCATCGGTTCCTTCTACCTGATAGGAACTGCTCGCAACACCCCAAACAAAATCATCCAGAAACATTTTTCTTTCCCTTTCCAAATGAACTATTTTTCAGAGGAACCAATGACAGATACCAGATAAAATGGCACCGCATCATCCTCGTGTGTCTCTGTCAGACGCACCTCCACTTTATGTACTTTATTTTCGCCATGTTCTAAGATGGTGTCAAGTTCTAATTTATCACCCCAGGTCTCATCAAAGTTCGCATCCAGACGGACTGCATGTTCTGCATCGCCGTCCACAATGATCTCTGCAACCGGTGCCGGAAGTTTTACGGATTTTCTGTACTGTACTGAATATTGCAGCCCTCAACATCAAGTGTGATGGAATCACCTTTCTTTGAAGCTGTCCATCCGTGTTTGAAACAGTCGGTAATATCTCTCTGTGCGGACGTATCTGCGACAAATCCATGGCAGACTACGTTTTCGTCGCTGTTCTGATGACGGATGGATTTCTCATAAGTATTTTTTGTGAGAGGTGTCGGATAATCCGGTTCGCTCTGTTCCGTTGCATCTTCTGTTTTTACTTTATCTAAAAAGTATGTAATCACCGATGCGACAAGTGCATGTCCGGCATCATTCGGATGCAGGTCATCCGGTGTGATCTCACGGTTTTCGATGCGCCCGGCGACAACTTCCGGGTAGATCGTACTCTGCATGCTGACAGCCGGAAGATTATAATGTCTTGCAATGCGTCCGTGCATCAGCTGCGCATTGGCACCGTTATTGTAAAATACGTTGTGCACTAAAAGAACTGCCGGTTTTGTCTTACTGGTATATACCTTTCGCACCAACCCTCATAGGTCTCCATAAAGTGTTCCGTGCTGTCATCATTGACAGAAAATTCGATAATGACAAAGTCCGGCTCTTTGGAAAGCAGATCAGCTTCTGCGCGCGCCACACCAAACTGTGAGGTTGTTCCGCCGATTCCCGCATTGATGTAGGTAAAATCAGCCTGTGGAAATGTTTTTTTCCACCACTCATAAACATGGTATGCATAACAGAGTTCCGGTTTGGAAGAAAGGCTTCCCTGAGTGATCGAGCCGCCTAAAAATGCAATATTTAAAGCTTCGCCTGCTTTGGCGCGGTCCATGACTTTTTTCAGGCGGTATAAGCAGCCGCGGTTGGCAATGCCGTTTTCGTATTTGATCTGATATTCCATGTTGATGTTCTCCTTTTTGGATATTTTGGGGGCGAAACTTGTTTTAGATTCATGAACGTTTCGAGCTGGGGAGCAATTTAATGAAGGCACGCTCTCGCTGCGTGTCGCTCGTAGCGGTACTAAGCGGCTAAAATACACCCGCTAAGTACCGACGGCTCCCCAGCACCTTCTTATAAATTGCGCCCCAGCTCGAAACTGCCTTTAATCTTTTGACAAGTTTCGCATTGGCTATATATTCAATAAATGTATATTATGACATTTGGGCAAATAACATACTCTGCTGTATATCTTATGATTCCCAGATTTCATCTCCGAGTGATGTAATATATGCTGCAAGTTCGTCCGACATCTGCTCTGCTTCCGGGATACGGATGTGTCCCGGCGTGCCGGAGCCATTTTTTGTGTAGAGAAAATGATGGACTCTCTCACTGCCGATGCGGGTGCAGACTTCGTCGATGGAACGGTCCCAGCTTTTATCATGACAAAGAATGGTTGTAGCTAAAATGATCTGCGCCTTCGGATAAAGCTGCATCAGTTTTTCGATGAATGCCTGATAATGTTTTCTCCAGTTTTTGGATTTTCACTGTCATAATCTTCTGCCATATAGTCTACCGGATGATTGTCGTTTTGTCCGATCGCAACAACGACAACATGCGGAACATATTTGGAGAAATCCCACTGTTTGGTTGGCCCGAGATCCGGGTGGTACTCGATCTTGTCATAGCAGGACTCGACACCTTTATAGTGCGGTGCTGCAAACCAGCCGGTATCATCTAAAAGTGAGATTCCACCCTGTGAAGTGTCGTGGATCTGCGCATTTAATTTCCGCGCCGTCATCCACGCATAGGAATACCAGCTGTTCGAATATTCCCCATCATGCTCAGGATCTGGTTTTCCAACATACTCCACAGCTTCTGAAACTTCTCCACAGGAAACACTGTCCCCGAAAAATTCCATTTTCCGTTTTGGTTTTTCCGGCAAAGGCAGCACTTTAGCCCCGTCATCAATCTCAAATCCGTAAAACGTAAACGTATGACAGGAATCCATCCGCTTAAATAACAGCAGTTCATGTGTTCCCTCTGAAAGTCCCTCCGCCAAAGTATAAGTCTTTTTCTCTTCATCAGGCGACAAGGTAAAACGCTTCTGCTCCCCGTCTATAAAATATCCCAGTTCATTCGTCCAGCAGGAACGATGGTTTGCGATCACTGCCTTTAAGGATGTTCCGGTAAATTTCATTCCAATTGAGCTGCACGCATAGACAAGAACCGGTGCAAGCCTGTCATCAAAATCAATTCTTCCGCTGTAAGATAACATCTCATTATCTGGTTTAATTATCATGTTCTGAGTTCCCCTCCAAAAATTAAATATGTAAGCAGACTGCCCGCTCCGCGGACATTCCATTATGATAAAATGCACGTTCTGCGGACACTCCATCACACGTTTCATGAATTACGCAACAAGGCTGCCGCAATTTTCATTGCATCTGGCAGCCTGTGTTATGAATTAATTTTATGCTATTAAGGATGAATAGCAGCAATTTTAGCGTCTTCCGATCTCGGTATCTTCCGGTGTTACGACACTGTTTTCCTTGATATAATCAATGATATCATCAAGTTCTGTGAATGCAAGACCAACATAGCTGTCTGCAGCACCGTAATAAATTGCAATTTTCCGGATTCGGAATCATGGATTGTTGCACATGGGAAGCATACGTTCGGAACAAATCCGCGCTCCTCATACCATTCTTCCGGTGTGAGTAAGAATGTCTCACAACGATATTTTACGATAGATGGATTGTCAATGTCTAAGATTGCTCCACCGATGGAATATACATAACCGTTACAGGTTCCGCTTACTCCGTGGTAGAATAACAGCCATCCTTCGGATGTTTCGATCGGGGCAGCACCTCCACCGATCTTTAAGGACTCCCACCACTCAGAGCCTTTGCCCATCACATGTCTGTGTTTGCCCCAGTAAGTAAGATCCGGGCTCTCGCTCACGAAAATATCACCGAACGGTGTATGTCCGCTGTCGGACGGACGGGATAATAACATGAAGTTTCCGTTGATCTTTCTTGGGAACAGCACTGCATTTCTGTTGAATGGAAGGAACGGATTCTCAATTCTTGTGAATGTCTTGAAATCTGTTGTCTTTGCTATACCGATTGCTGCGCCGTAGAAATCCTGACACCAGATGATGTAATAGGTATCTTCTACTTTTACAAGACGCGGATCATATGCATAACGCGGCATAAACGGTTTGCCTTCCTCGTCTACGAAATTGATCTTGTTTTCATCAAAATTCCAGTGGATCGCATCTTTGCTTCTTCCAAGGTAAATGTAAGGAATACCGTTAGTCTGCTCTCCACGGAATACACCGATGAATCCATCTTCATACGGCATAACGGCACTGTTGAAAATTCTTGCAACACCTTTTACCGGGTTACGTCCGATGATCGGGTTCTCATTGTATCTCCATACCGGTGCTCCTGTTAAGTTTTCCGGTCTTTCCTGCCATGGTACATTTGGTACCGGCTGCTGATCATTTTATATTTGCTCATTTTCTTCCTCCATTTCTGCGTCTTACATCCACGCACCTGCAGATTCTATCTGCAATTTATTTTCGTCGTTCTTTTTTATTTCTTATTTATCTTCCTTTGCAAGGAACTCTAAATTCTTCTCGATCAGTCCGCATCTCTGTGCCACACACTCAACACTTCTGCCCGGATCCTGTGGTGTGTTAAATACATAATCAACCAGTTTATCCACGGTAGTTGTTGCTACATGCATTCTTGTATCAGAAGATGCATAGTAGATAAATACTTCGTTGTTCTCATTTACGATCGCGCCGTTGGTAAATACAACATTGCTTACATCTCCGACACGTTCCTCGCCCCTCGGTCCGATCAAAAGTCCGGACGGCTCTGCGATCACTTTAGAAGGATCATTTAAGTCTGTTGCAAATGCATAGATAACATAACGGAGTCCTGCTGCGGTGTTGCGGACACCATGTGCAATGTGGATCCAGCCTTTGTCTGTCTTGATCGGAGTTGCACCGGCACCGTTCTTTGCCTCTGTGATTGTGTGGTATTTACGAAGACTTGTCATTTTCTCCTCGTCGATCACTGCATGTGTGATATCTTCGCAAAGTCCAAATCCGATTCCTCCGCCTGATCCGGTTTCAATAAAGTCATCCATCGGTCTTGTATAGAATGCATATTTTCCATCTACAAATTCCGGATGAAGTACCACGTTCTCTGCTGCGGAGAATTTAAAGTAACAAGATTTGGCAGTCTCTCCCAGTTCTTTAAGTCTTTGGTACGGACGATTCCGGCTGCTGCTACGGCTGCGGAAAGATCGTTTACGGTTGTATCTTTTGACTCAGAACAAAATACACCATAGATGTAACCATCTTCATGTTTGGTCAGACGCATATCATAGACATTGGTCTCTTCCGGACAGGTATCCGGTAAAAGGATCGGATAATCCCAGAAACGGAAACCATCGATTCCGTTATCACTCTCAGCTACGCCAAAGAAAGATTTTCTGTCGTTTCCTTCGATTCTTGCAACCAGATAATATTTTCCGTTCAGCTCAATCGCACCGGAATTCATCACTGCATTGATGCCAAGGCGCTCCATAAAATATGGATTTGTCTCCAGATTTAAGTCATATCTCCAGGTCAGCGGAATATGCTCTCTTGTCAGTACCGGATATTCGTAACGGTCATATACACCATTGTAAAAATCCGATTTTACATTTTTGCGGGAAAGCAGTTTTTCCTGCTTTTTCTTTTTCTACATAATATCTCTCATGTAACATTCGTCGAATCTCCATTCTTTTTCTAAAAATAAATGAATCTGTTTTATGCTCCGATTCTGCGGATGACTTCTATACACATTCTTCCATTATGATACGGACATTTCCACGGCTCTACGATCGGTCTGTCTAATATCGGACTTCCATCCTCATTTACCTCCCAGAACCACTCTGAACCATTTCTCTTATCGACCACATAGGTTTTGATGAACTCCCACTCTGCCAGTGCCGCATCCCGGTACTCAGAATGTTCTGTGTTTCTTTCATAACCGTTTAAGAAACCAACAACGGTCTCTGCCTGCACCCACCAGACGCGGTGTGCATTGACCACTCCGCGGTCACATTCATTTGCAAGGGAATGACCATCAAATGCTGCCTGATAAATTCTTGATGTCAGTGTCTTTGTGATCGCTGTCATTTTCTCGCGGTAATGTTCATCGTTTAACACGTCAACACCACGATCCATCAGCCATGCCGTTTCGATATCATGACCGTAGGAATGAAGGTCTAAGATTGTGTTATAGTCTGCATCAAAAAACACTTCCTGACGCTGTTTTACCGGATTGTATACCTTATCTGCAAAGGTATCCATGATCCACATCAGTCTCTTTCCAACTTTTTCATTTTTTGTCACACGGTACAATTCTGTATACGCTTCAAAAACATGAAGCAGTGTATTCATTGTCTTGTCTGCAAGTACACCGTTCTCAGAAAGTTTTTCGTTTGATTCCGGTTTGAAATTTCTTGTAAAAGCTTCTAAGTAACCGACCTCATCGGTGCAGCGCTTCTCAATGATATCAAACAGGGAAAAAGCAAGTTCTAACGCTTCTTTATCACCGGCTGCATCATAATAAGAAGACAACGCATAAATGCAGAACGCCTGATTGTAAGTATGCTTGGTTGTATCGAGCGGTGTTCCGTCATAATTTAATGACCAGAAGATTCCTCCGTATTCTTTGTCGATACAATGATCCCTTAAAAATTCATAACCATGTTTTGCCTCGGTCAGCAGGTCCTCTCCCCTGAAACCTGCTGCCTCACATTCCTCTTCCGAAATGCCGCCATCTTTATAAAGTAAATACGCATTTGCAAAAAACCAGGTAATACGGCTGTTTAAAATACATCCTTTTTCTGCTTTTTCATCCAATGCAAGATCATAGGAAAGATAACCGTAATATCCGCCGAACTTATCATCCGCATACCTCTCCAGAATGGAATGATATGTGTGAGCAGTTCGTGTTTTGCTTCTGCTGCAAGTTCTTTTAACTCACTCATAACCGTTTCCTCTTTCTCTCTTTAGCCTTTTACTGCACCTGCAGCAATTCCACTGTAAATCTGTTTCTGACAGAGGATAAATACGATCAATGCCGGAAGCAGGGAAATGATAACACCTGCACAGATCAGGTTGTACTGACTTCCCATCGGACCAACAAATGTATAAAGTGATGTCGCGATCGTATGTAACTTTTTATCCATCAGATAAAGGTTTGCCATATAGTACTCGTTATAAACACCCACACCCTTTAAAATACAGGATGTAACGATTGCCGGTTTTAATAATGGAAGCATAATCTTCCAGTAAATTGTCCAATAGGATGCGCCATCAATGATTGCCGATTCATCCAGAGATATTGGTATATTTTCCATAAACTGAATGAAAATGTAAATTGAGATAACATCCGTTCCGCACATCAGAATAATATATCCATATAAATGATTGACAAAGTGCAGTGCTGTATGATATTATATACAGTTACCTGCATTGCAACTGCCGGAAGCAGTGAAGCAAACAAAAACAGGTTTCGGATCAGTCCGTTTCCCGGAAATTTAAAACGGTTTAACACATAAGCAAGCTGTGTTCCGATTATAATGGAAACAACCAGGACAGATACCATAACGATCACGGAATTTAAGAAAGCTCTTCCCATATCCGCTGTCTGAAATGCTTTAATAAAATTATCAAAATTCAGCCAGTTCTCCGGCAATGTCATAACATTGGTCGCCTGATATTCTTCCTGTGTCTTAAATGCTGTAATCACACAGGAGATAACCGGAACAACTGCACAAAGTCCAAAGAAGATCAACGATACATATTCAACGATCAGCCAGAGGATTGCACCAACGGTATAATGTTTTTTTCTTTTCTGCACATTTACATTATGTTTTTTCATCGCCCTATGCCACTCCCTTTCCGACTTCTTTGCCTGTTTTTCTGCTTTTAATCTTGCACGTTTTGCTTTATAGGACTCATCCTCACTCTCAGCATCACGGAAGATGTATTTAAAGAATAATTTCTGTAAAATCGTACATGCAAAAATGATAAGAAGAAGTACAACTGCCATTGCAGAAGCAAGACCTACCTTCTGGCTTACATGAGCGATCTCATTCATGATTACAAAGTATGTTCCTGTTCCGTTTGCACCATCTGTGATAACGTAAGGCTGTTCAAATGCACTTAAGGAACCTGTAATGGAAAGAATTACGTTTAATGTGATAATTGTTTTGATACTCGGCAGAATAATATGTTTAAACTGCTGAAATTTATTTGCACCATCTAACTCTGCTGCTTCGTAAAGGTCTGCATCTACAGACATGATTGCACCGATAAACAGTACCATGTTCTGTCCAAAATAACGCCATACCGAAGTAGCTACCAAAGACCAGTTGTTGATTGACTGATCTTTCAGCCAGTATGGAAGATTGTCAAGTTCAAATCCACACCATTGTAAGATCGTATCAAATACAAATCCTCTGGTGTAGAAAAATTTAAAAATAAATCCGATTGCAATACCACTGATCAGATATGGGAAGAACATTAATCCTTTGAAGAAGTTTCCTCCCTTTACCTTAAAACTTAAAATAGTAGCCAGATAAAGTGCAAGTACAAGCTGAATAATCGCACCTACCATATAATAAAGACTGAGCTTTAATGCTCCAAAGCAGTCATCCCTGCGAAATACGTCAATATAATTTTTAAATCCGACAAATTTTCTCTGATTCTAACCGGAGTTAAATATTTTCATCTTATAAAAACTGAATTTTACCATCTTCGGCAAAAGGCAGATAAGTAAATACAAACAGCAATAACAGCGGAAATTGTCATAATGCCACACAGATGATCACCTGCTTGTCCTTTTCTTGCTTTTGCCCATTTTGTAAAACTGAATGGTTTTTCCCTTCCATATCCACAATTCCTCCATCCATTGTCTTTTATCCGGGAAGGGGAACCTCCCCTTCCCTTTTGTGGAACTATATTACTCAGTTACTTCAATTCCGTTTGATTCCTGTGCATCAGACCATGCTGTGTTCCATTCGTCCATGATCTCATCAAATGTCTTATCGCCATTGGATGCATGCTCAATGATTGCCTGGATTTTACTGTCTCCACCTGCGTTAATGTTTAACTCAGACTCTGCGTTCATCTCATTTAAGAAATCTTCCTCGCCCTCTAATGCCGGTTCATCCTCTAAGAATGTTACGCCATCGAAGGAAAGTTTTGTATCTGTACTGCTGGCTGCGACTGGAAGTCCATCCTCGTTGTATGAGAAACCGGATTTTTCTGTCATCCATTTTACGAATACCATAGCTGCTGCTTTTTCATCATCTGTTGCATTTGCATTGATACCATAAGAGTAATCAGCACCTGCGGATGCATACTGCTCACCATTTACAGTGATTGGGAATGGCATATAACCGATATCTGCGCCATTTTCGCCTGCTGCTTCCATCTGAGGATAAGCCCATGAGCCAAGTACCATACAACCGATCTCACCATTGTTGATCATACCTTTACCGCCCTCCCAGTCAGTTGTTGCAAAGTCATCTTCGATCAGTCCGTCTGCAACTGCATCATAGAGGATCTTGTAAACTGCATAAGCATGTGTATCATCGCCATAATTCTGGAATGGATCTTTTGTATGAACTAATTTCTGGTTCATATATGTATTGTCGCCTGTTGCATTATTTCCGATGTAAGCATCCCATGCTCCATTGTCCAGCCTGCTGCATAGTTTGTGTAAAGTGGGATTGCATCTGTGTTATCTTTGATTTTCTGTAATGCATCGATAAATTCTTCCGGAGTCTTTGGAAGTTCTGTAACTCCTGCTTCTTCAAATACTTTTTTATTGTATACGATACCCTGTGTAGTTGCTGTAGAAGGAACACCGTAAACCTGTCCGCCATACTCCCATGTAGTTGCATAATTGATCTGGGTCTTCATGGTATCAAGATCACCATATGAAATAAAGTAATTGCTTAAGTCTGCCTTATCAACCGCCGGGATCATCATGACTGTCTCATAGTCACCGGACTGTAAATGCATCAGAGCATCATCTGCATAGTTGGTATCGGTTGTAAGTTCAACTGTAATATTTGGATACATTTCATTGAATGCTGCTAAATACTCTTTCCATGTTGTTCCGTTATAATCGTCAGATTCAAGATCTGTTCTGTGGTTGAATAATGAAATTGTTGCTGTCAGATCTGTATAATCCTCACCAAGTTTGATATCTGCATAGGATAAAGATCCGTCTGCGGATGTAGAAGCATCACCACTCTCAGTTGCTGCTACATCATTTGATGCATCTGTGCTGTTATCTGCTGCTGCACTGTTGTTGTCTGTTGTTCCCCCATTGCCTGCTGTGTTGTTTGAGCCACCGCATGCTGCCATGCTCATGGTCATTGCTGCTACTAAAGTAACGGCTAAAACTTTTCTTAATTTCATATGATTTTCCTCCTTATGATGTTTGTTACCTTGTTTTGTAACTTAATTTAATTATATGCTATTTTATTTTTTTAGTCAACACTTTTTTCTTGGTTTTAGTCCATTTTAAGCCTTCTATTGTGCATTTCGGCACTATAGACAATTATATTTCGCCGTTTTTGTGCACTTTTTCACATTTATTTTTGTTTTAGTTTCATTTTTTAGCTTATTTTAGTCTATATTTTGTAAATTGATTAATTTACTTATTTACCTTGATTTTAGTTTAACTAATTACTTATTTCACCACAGCGTTATCTGCAGAACATCCATAACTTAACAATATGAAATGCTCACCAAATGATGGTTTGTGGGTGACATGAGTTTCCTTGTGTAGGGTGGTTCTGGGGGGTTACGATTGGCAAATTGCATCAAGCCGGGACTGTTTTGTTTCCGTTGTCCGAAAATAAGAAACTCTAAGCATGCCTGATTCAGGTTGGGGCGGAGTGACGTGTACGTCCTAAATGCGCCATCCGGGCACATTAGGACTTGTGCTGCCGTCCATGGCAGCACAACACTATGTTGCGAACAGGCATCCTAAGAGTTTCTAATTTCCTTCCAAAGTCACAAAACGAGTCTCGGCTTGATGCGATTTGCCAGCGCAAGGTTGTGAACCACTCTTCGTCGGGGAACTCATTTTACAACCTTGGGGGTGCGTAAATTTTTTGTGACATTCATTTCAAAAAGGTTGAAAAATCTCGACACAATCTGTTATATCTATGCTTTTAAACATACATACTTGGAATAATAATCTGCATTATCAGTCTGGTAATTTACGAAATGATTAATGTAATGCAACATAGCAGATGAAACTTCAGACAAGTCATCAGGCTGAATATTAATGATACAGCACATTACGATTTTAAGCATATTTCCATTCGTGCGAATATCAAAAATTCACACCCCGCACCCCCAATTCTGAGATGAACCGCCCGCCCAAATGGTGTTCATAACCTGAAGGCTGGCATCTTGCGCAAAGCCAGAGCTAATTTTGTGACTTTGGAAGAAAATTAGAAAATCTTGGTGTGCCTGTCTACACATAGTGATGTTCTGCCACGGATGGCAGAACAAGGCAGCATCGAGTCATGGATGACTCGTTGTTGCCGGTCACGTCACTCCGAGAAAATCTAAACCAGGCATACCTAGACTTTTCTTATTTTCGTACAACGGAACCAAAATTAACTCCGGCTTTGCGCAAATGCCATTCACAGACCTACGACACACCATTTGGACGGGCGAAGCATGTCAACCACAAGCCAAAATTTGGTGTGAAATCCATGAAACGAAAAAAAGAGAAAGCGGCAAGCCTTTCACAACTTACCGCTTTCTCTTATTTTACAACCTGCTGCACGCTGGCTTTTTCCACCAGCCTTCCCTCAACAATGGTAATTCCCTGTTTATAACGTTCCCCGCTGACTTTCTTTAACAGCACATGTATTGCTTTATTTGCCATTTCACGGATATCAACCTCATAAGTTGTGATCTCGACATCACACAGTCCCGGAAAAAGATAGTTATCAAATCCAACCACTGAAAAATCTTCCGGAACGCGATACCCCTGCTCTTCTAACTGATTGATGACCATGCTTGCCGTGAGATCGGAGTTGCACACAAATGCCGTCGGCATATCTTTCATCTGATCCGGATGAATATCAACCTTTACCACACCACATTCCATATCACGATCCGATATGATCCACTCCTGTGGCACTTCAATACCATGTTCTAACATGATTTCCGGTAACCGAAATAACGGTCTGTAATACTTGCCGTAAACAACAGTGTTCCGACATACGCAATTTTTTCATGACCATGCTCGATCAGATAATTCGTCAGCATGTAAGTACCATAGTAACTGTTAGAGATCACCGCATCACTCATCTGATGCTCATCATAAAAGTCAAGATACACGATCGGAATCTGTGTATTCTGTCTCAACGCACCCAGATATGCTGTCTTTAACCGCCCGATCACTATCAGACCATCTACTTTACGTTCCAGCACGATTTTAGGCAGATTCGCCTCGGCTTCATCTTCTAATGAAACAACCTCAAGCATCGTGAAACATTCTTTCTGAACGGCCCTTGTTGCAACACTCTGGTACATTCTCCAGTAAAAGGATGCATACTCTCCAAGATATTTTTCTGATACTAAAACTCCGATATTATAACTTTTTGCCGACTTTTCTTTTTTTACGGCAGATGGCTGCTTGTATCCAAGTTCATCTGCCAATTGTTTGATTTTTTCCCGCATAGCCTCGCTGACACCTTTTTGTCCGGAAAGTGCTTTTGAGACCGTGACCGTACTGACACCAAGCTGCTCTGCAATATCTGCCAGCTTTACTGCTTTTGCCATAACCGTCCCCTTCTTATTTCATATTTTTTTCCACAAAATGTAAAAGTTTTGACTGGAAATCACCCCATGGATTCTGGATCAGAATACCGGCATACATTAACGTATCTCCCGCATATACAGTATCTTCGCCTTCCAGACAGTAATTCTTCCGCGGATCGAGTCCTTTTAATGTGATTCTTCTGCTCTTATAATTCGGACGGTTGATCACCTGCACAAATGTAACCAGTGCTTCTGATTTATCTTTTGAAACCACCTCGTAACAGTCAAAATAATGATTTTCCTGATAGGAGGCGATCCTGTAATAATCGCCGCTTCTTACCAGATCATTGTATTTATGATACATGGCAACCTGTTTCGGATCATCTGTCTGTCTTCTTCCGGAATCTTTGTGATATCCAGCTCATAACCGAAAGTTCCTGCAAGCGCTACATGACCTCTTGTCTCAAACGGTGTAACACGTCCCACCGTATGATTCGGACAGTCTGAAACGTGCGCTCCCATCGTCGATAACGGATAGATCATCGCCGTACTTTCCTGAATCTTTAAGCGTTCTACTGCATCCGTATCATCCGAGCACCAGATCTGTGGACTGTAATAAAGCATACCCGGATCAAAACGTGCCCCACCGCCGGAACAGTTTTCCAGTAAAAGATGTGGGAACTCTGTTACCAGACGCTCCTGCATCTCATACACTGCCAGCACATAACGGTGATAAAGTTCACCCTGTCGGTCTGCAGGAAGTCCATAACTTCCGATATCAGATAGCTGACGGTTCATATCCCATTTGACATACTCGATATTGGCACTGCGCAAAATGGATGCCACACACCCATATGCATAATCGCGCACTTCTTTTCTGGTAAGATCAAGCACATACTGGTTTCTGCAAAGAGAACCAACCCTTCCCGGGATCTGGATCGCCCAATCCGGATGTGCCTCGTAAGTTTTGAATCCGGTGAGATCATTTCCGGCTCAAACCAGATACCAAATTTTAAGCCAAGCTTATTTACTTCATCTACCAGATGTTTTAAGCCGCCGTTTAACTTTTCTTCGTTGACGTACCAGTCGCCTAAGCTCGTGGAATCGTCATTGCGGTGTCCAAACCAGCCATCATCCATGACTAACATTTCGATCCCAAGCTCGGATGCTTTTTTTGCAATGGAAAGTAATTTTTCCGTGTTAAAATCAAAATAAGTTGCTTCCCAGTTGTTGATCAGAATCGGACGTTTCTTATCCTTATATTCGCTGCGAATCAGGTGGTTCCGGTAAGTTCATGGAACTGGTGTGTCATGCCGTCATATCCGGTGTCACTGTAAACCAGCACAACTTCCGGTGTCTGGAAACTCTCACCTTTTTCTAACTTCCAGCAGAAGTTCTCCGGATGGATTCCCATGCCGACACGGACGGTATCAAACTGTCCCAGTTCCACCTGTCCGATAAAGTTGCCGGAGTATACAAAATGCATACCATATACTTCGCCCTGTGACTGGTCGGCATTTCCTGCCGCAAGTGCCATGAATGGGTGTTCCTGATGGGAAGACTCACCTCTTACGGATTCCACACCCATAAATCCTTTTTTTACTTTGCGGTGTTCTAACATACGCTCTCTCGCCCAGGAACCGTGCATCGTAAGAAGTGTAAAATCACGGTTATCCATATCCATGGAGAAAGACAGTGCTTTCGTCAGATACAACATCTCGCCGTCATTTTCGATCCGCACGCTTCTTGTGATGACATCCACATCCGAAAATGCCGTATAGAGCAATGTTACTTTCAATCCAAGTACCGGATCCTCACAGAGAAGCTCTAATGTCTCGCAGGCATTCTCGTCCCCAAATGTTGCAGGGAGACCGGCAAGTCCCGGTTTTCCTGCATAGATTTATGTGAAACATAAAACAGTGACACTGCGGTGTGTCCGCCTGCCGTTCTTACCGAGATACTGCTTCTTCTGTAATCTCCCAGTCCGTTTCCGGCATACTCCATCGGAAATGTATCGTAAAAAGAAACACGCTCCCTGTTATTTTCTGAAGGCACAAACGGTCCTTCTCCTGTACGGAGCAGGTACGCGATGTTTGCATCTCTTAATTTCTTACCATAATAAACATGACCGACAAAGTTTTCTTTATCCACGATACCGATCACATAACTGGAGGCTGGTGTATCCAGCTTGAAAATGCGTTCTTTTTCAAAGTATGTGATTGCCATGCTGTATTTCCTCCTGTTATTTCAGCAAGTCTTCTTTTAACACGGCAAGTTTCTTTTCTGCATCCTCTAATGAACTGCCTTTTACGCCAAAGTAATATTTGATCTTCGGCTCTGTTCCGGACGGACGCATACAGCACCATGCGTTATCAGAAAGTTCATAGTAAAGTACGTTGGATTCCGGCAGACCTGTCTTTGTCACTTCTCCGGTCACAGTATCTTTTCTGGTATCTTCTTTATAGTCGCGCACTGCAAGCACATCAAATCCGCCAAGTGTTTTCGGAGGATTTTTTCTGGAATTGCTCATCAACTCCTGGATCTGTGCAGCTCCGTCGATTCCCTTTAATGTCTTTGTCTCAAGTCCCTCTCTGTAATAGCCGTATTTCTCATACATGGCAAGCATCTCATCCCATAAGGTCATATTGTTCTTCTTGCACCAGGAAGCAACCTCACATAACATCATGACTGCAACACAGGCATCCTTATCCCTTGCGTAAGTACCTGCAAGCATCCGTAGCTTTCCTCTAAACCAAACACATAATCGTAAGTATTCTGCTGCTCGAAAAATTTGATCTGCTCTCCGATATATTTAAATCCAGTTAAAACTTCGATCAGTTTTACACCGTAAGCTTTTGCGATCGCTTTTGCCATATCGGTTGTAACGATTGTCTCAACCAGTGCAGGATTCTTCGGCATAGTTCCCATTGCTGTTTTTTCTCTTAAAATGTATTCCGCGATCAGCATACCTGACATATTTCCGGTAAATGTCACATACTCGCCACTCTTCGTATCTTTGCAGTATACGCCAAGACGGTCTGCATCCGGGTCAGTTGCAAGAACGATGTCCGCATCCACTTCTTTTGCAAGTTTTAATGCAAGTTCAAATGCTTTTGGTGACTCCGGGTTCGGGTATGCAACGGTCGGGAAATTACCATCCGGTTTTTCCTGCTCCGGCACTACATATACATGCTCAAAACCAAGCTCTTTTAACACGCGGCGCACCGGAAGATTTCCAGTTCCGTGAAGCGGTGTGTATACGATCTTGATATCTTTTGCCATCTCTTTGATGATCTCAGGATGAATGGACTGTTTTTTCAGTTCTTCCATGTAACGGTCATCAATCTCTTTACCAATCACATTGTAAAGGCCTGCTGCAACTGCCTCTTCTTTTGCCATGGTCTTTACCTGATCGAAGGAAGTTACTTTTTGCAACTTCCGCTAAAATATTTTTTGTCGTGAGGCGGTGTGATCTGTGCACCATCTTCCCAGTATACTTTGTATCCGTTGTATTCTCTCGGGTTATGGCTTGCTGTAATTACAATACCGGAAATACATCCTAACTCGCGGACTGCAAAAGATAACTCCGGTGTCGGACGAAGGCTGTCAAATACATATGCCTTAATGCCGTTTGCATTTAAGCAGAGTGCTGCCTCCTCGGTAAATTCCGGGGACATAATTCTGGAGTCATGTGCGATCGCAACACCCTTTTCCTGTCCATTCTGGGAAATAATGTAATTTGCAAGTCCCTGTGTTGCCTGACGTACGGTATAAATATTCATACGGTTGGTTCCGGCTCCGATCACGCCTCTTAAACCACCGGTACCAAATTCTAACTGTCTGTAAAAACGATCCTCGATCTCTGCCTGATCCCCCTCGATCTTCTTTAACTCAGCCTTTGTATCTGCATCAAAATATGGATCTGTGCACCACTGTTTGTAAGTTTCCATGTAATTGCTCATTCTTCTTCTCCTTTACTTTTCTGCGATTCATTTTTTATTATATTTTGGATTATAACCTTTTTTAAGTTATTGTAAACTAATTTTAACCTTTTGACTATTTTTATTTAAAAATCAGCTTTTGACATCAACATCATTTATTAAAAATATCATAATATTTTTTTACGACTTTTTCTGCGGGCTTTGCATAAATTTCATAGTCCATACGGGTCTTTGCACTCCGCTCCTGATAAAGCTTTGCATCCCAGGACCAGAGTGCCATACCTCCTACCCAGTCTCTTTTACTGCAGGCATTAAACATATCTTCGTACCATTCTGCCTGACCCTTTGGATCCGCATCACCTCTTACACACCAGTCATTTGGCACCTCTTTGGAACCTTTTACCGACATACATCCTGTTTCCGCAAAGAAAAAACGGTTTTTGAAATCTGTTTACCACGGTTTCAATACGATCCAGCTGATTTTCCCAGTCCCCATATGGATAGTAACCACTCGAAGAAATCACATCCACAGCATCCCACCAGTTTACCCGGTGTTCCTGATACTTATCTGTATTATAGGAAAGCAGTCCATGATAGACCTGTCTGATATCCGAGAGCAGTTTGCGCCATTCCTGTTCCCTGTGCTCACTCATCACCATCTCGCAGCCGGCAATAAACATTTCACAGTCATGCTGTTCTGCAATTTTCGCATAGTGAAGCTGAAATGCCGTATAGGATGCAAACCAGTTTCCCCATTTCGGTTCACACGGAACATCCTCATCAAAAAAATTAATATGCGCCCGCCAGGTCCCGTTTTTACAGTTTACGGTCGGTTTTAATGCCACACGAAGCCCTATTTCCTTTGCATATTCAATCATAGCGATCAGCTCGTCATCTTCCATCGTCGCCTTTGATGTGAAGCAGATCTCCTCCGACTGCGGTGTCTCCTGTAACCCTCCAGCACAAATATCACGAAATTTGCGCCGGTTCTCTCTTTCATCATGCAAGGCTCTCCTTTGCCCCCGGTTTAAAAAAAGCCCCGGCACACGCAAACGGTGCAAAAGTCACCCCACAGATATATTCCATATTTTTTCCTCCCTTTTCTCAATGCACTCTTAAAAATATAACATTTATTTTACTGATTCTGCCATTAATATAGCATTCGTCATATATATCTGCTATAATTTTTCAAGTTAAAAATTGCATAAATCTATTTTTATGGAGCCGCCTATGAAATCTTTATTTGAATATACCGACAAACTGAACAAACCTTACGAATGTTTCTTTTTAGATATGAAGAAAGAATGGCTGCCCGTGCAGCCACACTGGCATTATTTTATGGAAATCCTGTATGTAACAAGGGGCACCGCCCTGATGTATCAGAATGAACAAAGTTATATTGTGACGGAAGGTGACATGATCGTCTTTCTCCCCTCCGTCGTTCATTCTGTCCATGCAGTGTCCGATGCCCCTCTGCAGTATTATGTTTTAAAATTTGACCTAAGCCAGCTGGATTCTTCCGCTTCACTTACCGGTGGAAGCTGGAATTACAGTGCACTGTTTAACAATGCCATAAATAACGAGCAGGCTGATATTTATTTCCCGGAGGAGATACTCCACTCTCTTCCGGTACAGTCTTTATTTGACGACTGTGTCCGCGAAATGCAAAATATGCAGTATGGGTATCAGATGATCCTGCAGTCAAAGGTCAAAGAACTTCTGACCTGGCTGCTTCGCATCTGGCGCGATGACGGGTTCGATACTGACTGTTATTTTTCTTCACTCACAAAAGAAAATACAATCTATACCATCACAGAATACATTGACCGTCACGCCTGCGAAAACATCCGTGTAGAAGATATTGCTGCACTCTGTCATATGAGTTATTCACATTTCGCCAAAAATTTCCGTGAAATCTACGGGCAGTCCTGTAAAAAATATATTGAATTTATCCGGCTGTGCAAAGTAGAAGATATGCTTCTTTTTACAAATTTTGACTTAAATTATATCAGTCAGGAGACGGGATACGCCGACTGCAGTCACCTGATCCGGTCATTTAAAGAAAAATATGGTGTTTCCCCGCATCAGTACCGCAGGCAGCATTCCTCACCCAGACAGAATCACTGATTCATAATGGATTCAAGTGTACTGGTATCACTTAAAACCGGCATGAGAAACACGATTGCAGTAATCATCAGTGCAGCGATCACCAGTCCGATAATTGAAGTGATCAATGCAGCGGTTGCTGTACCGTTCTGCTGTGGTTTTATCTTTTTCGAACAGATTGCACCAAGCAGACCGACCAGACCGAATCCTGCTCCATATCCGATAAATCCGGTTACGATGCCAAGGATTCCAAGGATCAGTGATACTGTCGCAGTCGTCTCCGCCTCACGTTCAGAAGGAATGATGATTTCCCCCTCTCTCATTTCCACGATCTCGTCTAATTTACTTCTTCGAAGCAGTACAATACATGGAATCAAAAACAGTGGAACTGTCACCACAAGATTTAACAAGGAAAGGCTGCCGATCATGTCCGTCATATCACCATTTCCAAAGATGCCACTCGCCATCAGACCTCCAAAATCAACAAGTGCATGAATTATGATACAGATCCACAAATTGCCGCTGCGCAGATAGATTGCAGCAAACAAAATGCCAAGCAGTGTCGCCTGCAGTGCCTGGATCAGCGCACTTGATAATGGCACACCGGAAAGCACATTCGGGATATGTGCAGCGCCAAAGATCACACTGGATAAAATAATGGCTGTAAGTACACCCCGTCTTGTGTTTGAAAAACGGTCGGCAAAAAGATTCAACACGATTCCACGCATGATCACTTCCTCATTCATGCCTACGAAAAACATTGTCAATATGTAAATGATGATCCCACCGGCAGAACGCACTCCGTCTGAACCGGAAACACTCTGCAAAAATAACTGTGCAACTGACACATACACACAGTATCCTACCATAAATCCTCCAGTATAAAATCCCCGGAGAAAGCCCACGCCGGTTTTTCTAAGTGACTGCTGGTATCCTGTAAGAAACAGCATACCGATCGCATAAACTGCCACGCCGATCTCAGCAATAAACTGTAACGTATAACTGTCCGTGATGGTTGTGAAATGTGCCACTACTCCTCCAACCAGGTTCATCAGCACCAGAAAAAGCGCCGTAATTACAATGCCAATGACAATCACAGCCGCCTTTGGCAATCCTAAAATTTTGTTCTTCATACTATTCCTCCTATACTATTTTTCACTGATATTTCCCGCTGCATCTACCGAAGCATTGTCCGAGATACTCTCCATATAAGAAAACAGCCCCGGTGCCGCATTCGCATCCATCTGTTTTGTCTGCCCGTCCGATGCATAGACCGGAATCAGCGCATAAGAAACTGTTCCATCTTCTATCACTGTAACTTTCACGGCTGCGGATCTGTCAATATTCTGTCCGAAAATAAAATTACCCAGACTGTAAAACACGGGTTTTCCGTCAATATATTCGATTCCTTCCAGACAATGTGTGTGCGCTCCGACAACCAGATCTGCACCTGCATCCATGCACTGTTTTGCCAGTTCACGCTGCACGGCATTCGGCTGTTCGCTGTACTCTGTCCCCCAGTGTGGAAATACCGTCACAAAATCACAGGTCTGTTTTGCTTCTTTGATCACTTCGATCAGTGCTGTGGCATCATAACAGGTAAACATTCCCGGCGCAGCACTCTCGATCTTCCAATCAGCAGACGGTACCACGCGCGATACAGCGATAAATCCATATTTTTTTCCATTTACTTCCATAATCTGCACTTCTTTTGCACGCTCCACCGAATCTCCGGCACCACCGTACAGGATTCCTGCTCCGTCTAATGCACTGAAAGTGTCTGACAGCGCCGCTCTTCCATAATCTAAGGTGTGATTGTTTGCAAGTGATACAATATCCACACCCATTTCATTTAACGCCCTTACATAGGAAGGACTGCACCGGAATGTGAACTGCTTGTCTGCCATCGGTTCCCCGCGGTCACTAAATGGAAACTCGTTGTTTACCATCAGGATATCGGCTGCCTTTAACTGTTCTAACAGTTCCGGTGAGACGACACGCTCGATCCCGCCGGCATCGTAGGCTGCTTGAAAGCATTTGCAAAAAGAACATCACCGGTCAGGATGATGGTTGTATCGCCGGAGTCTTTTTGATTATCCTTGTTTGCTGTTTCATCTGATGCACTCCCAGTTCCAGCTGCTGTGGCTGCATCATCTGATATGCTTCCATTTTCACCTGCTGTGGCTGCATTCTCTGATATGCTTCCGTCTTCACCTGCCGTTTCTGCACCATCCGTCGATATTCCACTTCCATCCGCTGTGGCTTCCCCATCTAGAGTGGCTTCTGCGTCAGACATCTCCGCCTGCTCCTCTTCTGCCGTCGCCCCCGGCGCAGACGCCGGTTTTGCCTGGCCGCCGGTTAAAATTGCCGCTGCGATCACGCCCGCCACAGTCAGTATGGAAAGTACATAAAGTACGATTCTGATTGTTTTATTCATAGATCCCCCATTTTTGCATTGTTTTGCTTTTCTTTGGTCTGAGAAACACTA
>ENA-OQCN01000416-OQCN01000416.1-human-gut-metagenome-genome-assembly--contig:-NODE-416-length-22947-cov-3.331858_pt1 | contig 22947 bp, 33 predicted proteins | sample MGYA00242497_ERZ504576 | MGnify/ENA primary metagenome ERZ504576 (study PRJEB26092, sample SAMD00036296) | human gut metagenome | host: Homo sapiens | study: EMG produced TPA metagenomics assembly of... | reverse complement strand
AGCTTCAAATGTTGTTTGTTTCTTTCCCAGCAAAAGTGCTTGGCTTGAAAAGCCCCCGCATTCAGCATAACTTTTTTTTACATTTTTAAGTCTTCCGGCAAGTCTTCTCCATATTCTTTCCTCCACATTCACCATCATAACTGATAAGATAGTCAACACCTTTTTTATTAAGGATTTTCAAAGATTCTGCGAACTCATCAAAGGGAACACCTGAAAAATAACGATTATCCCGAACATTTGTAACACCTTGATACGGCGGATCCATATAAACTAAATCGCCAGGTTGGGCCATCTCTAAAATTTCATGGTAGTCTTTTGATACAAACTCCGTCTTTCCTTTTAAAAGTCGCGATACCTTGTAGACATTCTGTGCCAAAGTATTAGGGTTTGTTCCATGTCGCCGCTTATCAGGGGACTGATTGAAATTTCCATTTTTCCCATATCTGACCGCTCCTTTAACACAGCGAGCCAGCAAATATAGCATATTGGCGGATGTTTTCTCCCCATTATTGAAACGCTCTCGTACATCATAAAAATGTTGGATATGATTTTCTCCGTAGGAAAATTGTTCTTCCCACACTTTTGAGTAATTCATGATCAACTGCTCAGGCTTTTCAATGGCCTCTTGAAGCATGTCTACCAATGGCTTATTAAGATCATTTACCAAAAAGCTATTCGTCCTATTTTCGTATGCTGTCGCAATGCTAATTGCCGCCATTCCAGAAAATGGTTCTATCAATCTGTTAAATCGCTCCGGCATATATTGCAGTATTTGAGGTGCCAATACTCTTTTTGAACCTTGATATTGCACAATATGAGGAATTTTCCCATTCATTAAATCACCCCCGGTTTCAAAAATTCCATAATATCACCTATATTACAATCCAATGCGGTACAAATCTTGTACATACTCTCCATTGACACCGCTTCGCATTTTCCCAGTTTCGCAATAATATTAAAGCTAATGCCTGCTAAATCTTTTAATTCTGTCTTACTCATTTTCTTGTCTATTAGCAATTTCCATAGCTTATCATATGAAATCTGCATTGTACCCCTCGTTTTCATCCCATTCTTAATTATTAGTATATCGAGTACAATTGCAAAAATCAAGATTATCTCATAATATTGTGAGATTTTATATAAATTTCTTTACAGTTTTTGTCTTTCTATTTCGCTATTTCTTTGTTCCTTTCTGTTAATATTTTAATATTTAGCAGCCTTACTATCAATGTGCTGGTAGTAAGGGCCGCTATACTTACAGCTCTATGCTGTTCTGCCTGTTCTTCTTCTGGCTTCTATCCGCGGTCTGCTCCTGCCCCCTCATAACCCCAATGACCTGCTGCATCTTTTCGGCACCGAAATAGTTCCATACTCGCCTGAAATCACATTTCATCGCATAGAGCTGCGAATTCTCAGTCTTTATCCTGTTCAGCTGCTGACGTCAAGTGGCGGGTAGCTTCATCTCGTCCTGATAGAAGTTCAGATACTTATCCCGCTCATCCTTGACCTCCCAGTACTTCCGATGGAGGGCAAAGAGTACCTTCACCAACTTCTGGATCAGCGGCATGGCCTTCTTCTCCCGATAGCTCTTGGCGGTCTCAAATGTGGCTGCTTCTGGCACCCATTCTTCTGGCCGCTGGGAGTACTGCGCTGACAGGTTTTCCAAACCTTCTATGATGGGAGCCAGCTTGTTCAGCTTCTGGCTCTGCTTCTGGTAGGTCAGCTCTGCTTTCTGTACCCGCTGTTCAGCGGCTTCTACAGCTGTCTGCGCTGTTTCCAGTTGCTCCTGCATCTCGGTCAGGTCGGTCTGGCACTCCTGCTTGGCAGCTTCCAGAGCCGCCACTTCTTTACTGCGCTCCTGCTTCTTGAAGTCCAGCACAGACAGGTGCTCTTCGTGGGTGCCTTTCTGTTCCCACTCGATGCCGTGCCGCTCCATCACAGCGGCAAGCTGTTCTTTCTCGGCGTTGATCCACTGGTTCAGCTCGGATTCCCGTTTAGAACCGCCTGCAAAGCCCAAGGCTTTCAGCGCCTGCTTCAAGGACACCTTGGTGTCCAGTCCTTTGCCCTTCCAGCCGGACACATACGGCACGAAGTCGATGTGCAGATGGGGCGTAGCTTCGTCCATGTGGAGGAAAGCCCCGAACACCCGCAGTGTCGGGTTCCGCTCTTGGAAGCCCTGCATATACTCGTCCAGCAGTTCCTTTGCCAGTGTGCCATTCTCGGTCAAGACACCCATATCATCTTTGTTGCCGATCTGGACGATCAGCTCATGGAAAAGCTCTTCCTGCTTGCCTGTCCGTAGGTGCTCATAGTAGTCGTTGATACAGCGGTCCCTGCGCTTCTGCTTGGCGTTGTAGCGGTTCACTGCCTCGTCAAAGAGTTCGTGGTATACCTTCTGAATCGGTTCATCCCGGTACACAACATTCAGGCTGCTGCGCTCCGGGTCTACGTTTTCAGCGGTGAAACTTCTCCGATTATGGTTGAGGGAGCCGGGACCCCGCATTGCGGAAATGGTTCTTTTCAATCGCACGTCCTTTCTCTGTGGAAGTAACTGGTGCCGGACACGGCACAGGCTTTGTTACTTTCGCCGAAAGTAACGCAAAAGCACTTTTGACAGACGTTCCGTCCATCAAAAGATGCCTTTGCGCCCTGCCGGGGGCTTCCGTCTACGGACGGGGTTTCGCTACACCTCGCCGTTACCCTCCCCAACACCACCTTCCTGCCTAATTGCTTCTCACAGGAGCGTGACACGCTCCTGTCCACTGCCAATAGAGGGACTCACCAGCGGAAGCTTTCTGGCACGCCTCGCCGGTCCAGATACTCCTGCCGGGCCTGTTCCCGCTGTTCCTCGGTGGGTGCGGTCTTGTACTGGGCATACAGCTCATGCCGCAGCATCGCATCCAATTTTTGCTCCAAACCCTGTTCAATAACTTCTTCGTACTCATTTTCGCCGCTCAAATGATAATGCAGCAAGGCGACGAAAAGTTTCTGCGAAATCTGCACATTTTTCATCATTATCACCATTCCGTGTCGGTTGTGTCGATTGTGACGGTATTTTACATAGTAGCAAAAATACCGTCACAACCGTCACGAATCGTCACGCCCCAGAATTTTCCAACGTTAATTTGACCACTCTGCCCTCATGGGTGCGCTTACTTTCGTACCGAATTCCATAATCGTTGTAGAGCCTGTCGGCACTCACGTTCAGCTTCCGGGTCAAGATGTTTGCCTGTATGCTCACACCAGACAGACGTTCCAGCAGCTCCGTGGGCGTACCGCTCCACTCTGGCTGTTCCGGGCTGAGCATCTTTGCCACCGCTTCCAGAAGCGGGTCGGGCGGCAGCTTCCAAAGTTCCGTTTCGGCTCCTTGGAACTCCCACACGCAGCGTTCCCGGTCAAACTCCAATGTCAGCTCCTGATCCGGCTGGTCACGCCCCACGATGTCCAGTAGTGCGGTGTTGTCCGTGCGCCGCTTCTTCTGCATGATGAACGCGCCATCCGCTGCACCCAACAGACCGTTGGTGCCGGAGATCATATCAAAGCTGTCCTCGGCTTCCATCTTCCGGGTGTGATGAACCACCAGCAGGCAGATGCCGTACCTGTCGCTGAAAGTTTTCAGTTTGGTCACGATCTCGTAGTCGCTGGCGTAGCTGTATCGGTCACCGCCGATCTCTCGCACCTTCTGCAGGGTGTCGATGATGATGAGCCGTACATCCGGGTGCTCCCGGATGAAGCCTTCCAACTGCTGGTCAAGTCCCTCGCTCACGGACTTGGCCTGCGTTGCGAAGTAGAGATTGCTGGTCTCCTCCACCCCGAACATCCGGGAGAGCCGCCGCTGCAACCGGGCGTAATCGTCTTCCAAGGCAGATAGAGGACTGTTCCCTGATGCACCTCGTACTCCCACAGCGGAAGTCCCATCGCCACATGGTAGGCAAGCTGCCCCATGAAGAAGGACTTGCCCACCTTGGGCGCTCCTACAAAGAGGTAGGTGCCGCTGTACAGCAGTTCGTTCACGATGGGCTTTCGGGGTGGATATACTGTGTCGTACAGTTCAGTCATTGATACCGTGTTCAGCCCGAAATTGTTTGACTTTTTCGCGGCTTGCAGATTGATTTGCTTGTCTGAATTTGTTATAATATTAGTGCTAGTTTTGTGAGACGACTGTACCGCATCTGCGCCAACAGATGCACCCGGTACGGTCGTTTTTCTATTGTCCGTCATTCGCATTCCTCCTTAAGTCCATTTAACGTCAGAGCCACCATTTGCAGGGTCTCCAGCAAGTCCGGCGGAACTTCTTCATCCACGGCCAGCCGCTGCAATTCCTGATAGATCAGCTTCATCTGGTCTCGCAAGGCTTTGTAGACCCTTGGGTTGCCTACCACGGTGACCTCCCGGTCGGTCAGGCGGCGGATGATATACTCCTGTTTGGTCAGCCCGGAGAGCTTTACTTTGGCTTCCAGAACCTCGTCCTCTTCCGGGGACATTCGGAAGGCCACCACCTTGTTCCGCCAGCGGCCTTGCTGGTCGAGTACTCGTTCCATCTTCATCCCTCCTTTCGCTCCATGTTCAGCTTCTGCGCCATCTCCTGCTGCTTTGAGGGGAAGAGATGGGCGTACTTATAGGTGATGTCCACGCTCTCATGCCCCACCCGGTCTGCGATTGCCAGCGCCGAGAAGCCCATCTCGATCAGCAGCGATACATGGGAGTGCCGCAGGTCGTGGATTCGGATGCGCTTCACCCCGGCTTCCTTGGCTCCCCTGTCCATCTCGTGGTGCAGGTAGCTCTTGGTCACCTCAAAGATCCGCTGGTCTGGCTGGACTTTGTAGAGGGATTTCAGATAGTCTCTGATCTCGTCCGTCAGAAACTGCGGCATCTGGATGACCCGGACGCTCTTGGGTGTTTTCGGTCGGTGATCACATCCCGGCCTTTCAGCCTTTGATAGGATTTGGTGATGGAGAGCAGCCCCTTGTCCAAGTCGAAGTCTGCCGGGGTCAGAGCCAGCAATTCGCCCTCCCGGATGCCACACCAGTAGAGGACCTCAAAAGCGTAATAGGATTGCGGCTTGTCCATCATGACTTCTGCGAATTTGAGGTACTCTTCTTTTGTCCAGAAAAGCATTTCCTTGTGCTTTTCCGACCCCATGCACCCGGCTGTGGCTGCTGCGTTTGATTTCAGCCCGTAGAACCGGACGGCGTGATTCAGAATGGCACTGAGTTGTCCATGCAGCGTCTTGAGGTAGGTCGGCGAGTAGGCCTTGCCGTTTTTGTCCCGGTAGTTCAGCATCTCGTTCTGCCATGCGATCACATCCCGCGGCTTGATCTCGCTGAGCCGCTTTTCTTTGAAATACGGTAAGATTTTCGTTCGGATGATATGCTCCTTGGTAAACCATGTGTTTTCCCGGAGTCGCTTCTTTTTGTCCGTGATATAAATTTCCACAAAGGCTTCAAATGTCATGGTCAGGTCTGCCGCCTGTTGAAGAAGGAACTCCCGCTCCCACGCCAGAGCATCCTTCTTGGTGGCAAATCCCCGTTTCAGCTTCTTCTGCTTCACACCTTGCCAGTTCTCGAAGTAGAAGGAAGCGTACCATGTGCCCTGCCTGTTGTCCTTGTAGGCTGGCATCCTATCACTCCTCCCCTGCCCCGTAGATTTTCTCCTGATAGTACCTCCTGCTTACCCGGCCTCCCACGGTCGTGTAGCCCTTGGCTCTCAGTTCCTCGTTCCACTGGGCAATCATTTTGTACGCCAGACCCTGGGAGATGTCCAGTTCCTTTGCCAGCTCGTCTGCCTTGATAAAAATGCTGTTTGCCATTTTTTGTCCTTTCCTTGTCAGTTTCATTTCGGTGCCGCTTCATCCTCGCTGACTTCCGGCAGGCATATCCCCTTTGCGGTGCTGTGCCGTCCCCTTGTGGAGCGCTCGCTTCCTTTCGGAAGGTCTTGGCGGTTTGGATCAGTTTGGCGGTCATTCAATTTTACTAAGCATTTTTGCTTATCTTTTTGCGTTCTCATTATACTAAGCACATTCCGTTAAGTCAAGAGGTTTTCGGGTAAAATCTTAAACTTTTTTGTTTATTTTCTATTGCATCTCCTGTTTTTCTGTGCTATACTGGGTTCAACAAATATGTTTAAGTCAGGAGGCAATCGCATGGCAGTCGGTGACCGCATCAAACGTGCCCGCAACCTCCGAGGTATGACCCAGAAAGAACTGGGCATTGCCATCGGGTTTGAGGAGAAGAGCGCAGACATCCGTATCGCACAATACGAAAGCAACACCCGTACGCCCAAGGAAGAGTTGCTCCGCAAGATTGCGGAGGTATTGGATGTGAACTATCGGTCTCTCTATGAGCCGACCCTGTACGCCGCAGAGGATGTGATGTACACTCTGTTCGAGCTGGACGAGCACTATCCCGGCACCCGGCTCTACGAGGTCACAGACACCACCGACCCAGATTTCCCTGAAAAGCACATGGCAGTCAGCTTCCGCTATCGCCTGCTGGACGATTTTCTGAAGGAGTGGCAGCTCCGCAAGAAACAGCTCCGGGAGGGTGAGATCACCAAGGAAGAGTATCTGGAATGGAAGCTCAACTGGCCTCAGACTGCCGACGGTTGCGGCCGGTACGAGCCGAAGAAAAAGTGGCGTAAAGAATAAAAGACACAAAAATGCCCTCTGAAAAACTTACCGTTTCTCAGAGGGCATTCTCATGTCTCTCTTTATGAATAATCGCCTGATAGTATCAAAGCAGTATCACAGAGTCTTTTAGCTCTTAAAATATTGCATTGCATCAATATTTTTCAAGGTTTGCAGATTACTCGAGCTCGATCGTGGCCGGCGGCTTACCGGTGCAGTCGTAGAACACGCGGTTGACGTGCTTGACCTCATTGACGATGCGGCTGGTGACAGTACCCAGCACGTCCCAGGCATATTGTAGCTCTCAGCAGTCATGAAGTCAGTGGTGGTGACAGCGCGCAGGGCCACGGCGTAGTCGTAGGTGCGCTCGTCGCCCATAACGCCGACGCTGTGCATATTGGTCAGAGCGGCGTAATACTGGCTGATCTCCTTATCGAGGCCCGCCTTGGCGATCTCCTCACGCCAGATGCGTCGGCGTCCTGCACGATAGCGACCTTCTCGGGGGTCACTTCGCCGATGATGCGGATGCCCAGACCGGGGCCGGGGAACGGCTGGCGGCTGACCAGATACTCGGGCAGACCCAGCTCACGGCCAGCCTGACGGACTTCGTCCTTGAACAGGTTGCGCAGCGGCTCGACCAGCTCCTTGAAGTCCACGGTGTCGGGCAGGCGCCGACGTTGTGGTGGCTCTTGATGACGGTGGACTCACCGCCCAGACCGCTCTCGACGACATCGGGGTAAATGGTACCCTGTGCAAGGAAATCGACCTTGCCGATCTGCTTTGCCTGTTCCTCAAAGACGCGGATGAACTCCTCGCCGATGATCTTGCGCTTGCGCTCCGGCTCGGTGACGCCGGCCAGCTTTGCAAAGTAGCGGTCACGGGCATCCACGCAGATGAAGTTGATGTCAAAGCCGTTGGCGTTGCCGGGGCCGAAGACAGAGCAGACCTCTTCCTTCTCGTTCTTGCGCAGCAGGCCGTGGTCAACAAAGACGCAGGTCAGCTGCTTGCCGATGGCCTTGGCCAGCATAGCAGCCAGCACGGAGGAATCGACGCCGCCGGACAGGGCGCAGAGCACCTTGCCGCTGCCGATGCGCTTCCGCAGGGCCTCGACGTTGTTTTCCACGAAGGAGTCCATCTTCCAGTCGCCGGTGCAGCCGCAGACGTTGTACACGAAGTTGTGCAGCATCTTCTTGCCCTCAGCGGTGTGGAGCACCTCGGGATGGAACTGGACGGCGTACAGCCCCTTTTCCTCGTTCTCAGCTGCGGCCACCGGGCAGTTGACGGTGTGGGCAGTGATTTTGAAGCCGGGCGCAGCCTGCTCGATATAGTCGTTGTGGCTCATCCAGCAGACGGTGGAGGCTGCACATCGGTGAACATCTTGCTGCTGTTGTCCACGAAGACCTCGGTCTTGCCGTACTCACGCTCGGGGGCGCGGCAGACGTGGCCGCCCAGCAGGTGCATCATGAGCTGGCTGCCGTAGCAGATGCCCAGCACAGGCACGCCCCAGCTGAAGATCTCGGGGTCGACGGTGGGCGAATCCTCCAGATAGACGCTGTTGGGGCCGCCGGTGAAGATGATGCCCTTGGGGTTCTTTGCCTTGATGACGGACAGGTCCGTCTTATAGGAATAGATCTCACAGTAGACATTATTCTCGCGGACGCGGCGCGCGATGAGCTGATTGTACTGGCCGCCAAAGTCCAGCACGATCACGGTTTCATGCTGCATGATGTTCTCCTCTCTATATATCACTGGTGTGCTTCTTATAGCTAAGATTTAGTATAGCACATTTCACAACCAAAAGCGACATCTTTTGTGTATTTTTCTGTTTTGTTTTTCGTTTTAAATTGTAAACCCTTTCGCAAATCAAAAGTTGACGCAGCGTTTGCAATCTGCCATACTGGGAGCATGGCCGCTTTGGGCCAGAATGTATAGGAGGAACAATTCTTATGAGTCAGAACACCCGGGCCGCTGCGGCCACCAAGTCCAAGTTCTCTGTGCGGGACATCTGCTATGCAGGTCTGTTCGCCGCCGTTATCGCTGTCATGGCCCAGATCTCCATCCCGATGCCTCTGGGCGTCCCCATGACCATGCAGACCTTCGCCATCACGCTGGCTGCTGTGGTGCTGGGTTCCAAGCTTTCCGCCATCGCTTCGCTGGTGTACCTGGCACTGGGCGCTGTGGGCGTGCCGGTGCTGGCAAACTTCTCCGGCGGTTTCGATAAGTTCGTCGGCCCCACCGGCGGCTTCCTCATCTCTTTCCCCCTGATGGCCTACATCATCGGCCTCGGCGTGGAGCACCGTGACGCCTTCAAGGGTGCTTTCGTCACCGCTGTCATCGTCGGCACGGTGGTCAACTATGTGGTGGGCGTTGCAATGTTCGTGGTCGTCGCCACAGCACCATCGCCGTGGGTATCACCGCCTGCGTCCTGCCCTTCATCCCACTGCCATCATCAAGCAGTTCTGGCCTGCGCCATCGGCCTGAATCTGCGGAAGCGCATTCCGGGGCTGAAAGCATGAGCATCGTACTTCGTCCCCATCATCTGCTCTGCACGCAGGGCTATTCCGGCAAAGGCTATGACAACGATTTCGTGGCCCACATGACCGACGTGGTGCATCAGCTGCGGGATGTTCCCGGCACCACCATCCACCTCACCTTCTCCACTGACACCCTCTGCTCCTGCTGCCCCAACAAGCTGGGGACTGACCTCTGCGACACGCAGGAAAAGGTCAAGCGCTACGATGCAAAGACAGTGGAATACTTCGGTCTCGAGGAAAAGGATTACGTCTACCAGGACCTCATTCGCGAGATCGACGCCAAGGCCACGCCAGAGATCCTCGCCGACATCTGCCGCGACTGCTGTTGGTTCCCCATCAGCGCCTGCTGCAAGAATATCTGCGAAGGCCGGTATGTGAAATAAAGCGATAAAAAATACGGGATGCTGTAAAATGCAGCATCCCGTATTTTTGTTTTATCAGGCGATGAACTTATCGTACAGGCCGAACACGAAGATGAACAGGACGATGAGGGGCAGACCATAGGTCAGGTAGCCGCGCATCCAGTCGTGCATCTTGAGGCCGTCGCCGGTGTTAACTTCCTTCTTGTAGTTGTCCCAGCCCCAGCCGTAGCGGGTGACGCAGAACAGCAGGTAGACGAGGGAGCCCAGCGGCAGGAAGAGGTTGCTGACGAGAAAATCCTCCACATCCAGCACCGCACCGCCGAAGATGGCGAAGCGTCCCAGGCCCAGACGTTGTAGCCCAGCACACAGGCAGAGAGAGGGCGATGATGAGGAAGAAGTTGACGAGGCTGGACTTCTGACGGTTCCAGCCGGTCAGCTCCATGCCGCAGCAGATGATGTTCTCGAAGACGGCCAGCACGGTGGAAAGCGCCGCAAAGGCCATAAACAGGAAGAACAGGCTGCCCCACAGACGGCCCATCGCCATATTTGCGAAGATGTTGGGCAGGGTGATGAAGATGAGGCTGGGGCCGCTGGTCTGGTCCACACCGTAAGTGAAGCAGGCCGGGAAGATGATGAGGCCGGCGGTGATGGCGACGAAGGTATCCAGCACCACGACGCGGACGCTCTCGCCCAGCAGGGCGTGCTCTTTGCCGATGTAGCTGCCGAAGATGGCCATTGCACCGATGCCGAGGCTCAGGGTGAAGAACGCCTGATTCATGGCCCCCACCAGCGTATTGACGATGCCCACTTCCTTCATCCGCTCAAAGTCGGGTACGAGGAAGAAGGTCAGGCCCTCCTTTGCGCCGGGCATGAACATGCTGTTGACTGCCAGCACCACCATGATGACCAGCAGGGCGATCATCATGACTTTCGTGACTTTCTCGAGGCCGTTCTGCAAACCGCGGGCGCAGACGAAGATGCCGATGGCCACAACGACCACCATCCAGAAGCCCATGGTCAGCGGGCTTGCCAGCATCTCGGTGAACTTGCCAGCCACCTGGTCGGCGTCAAGGCCCACCAGCTTACCGGCAGCGGTCATGTAGAAGTAGTGGAGCATCCAGCCGGCCACCGTGGTGTAGAACATCATCAGCAGGTAGCAGCCGATGAGGGTGAAGTAGCCGTGGATGTGCCACTTCTGGCCGGGCTTTTCGAGGGCCTTGATAGGCGCGCACCGGGCTCTTGTGGCTGGCACGGCCCACGGAGAACTCCATGGTCATGATGGGCAGACCCAGAATGACGAGGAACAGCAGGTAGAACAGCACGAAAGCGCCGCCGCCGCCCTGACCTGCCATGTAAGGGAACTTCCACACATTTCCGATGCCGATCGCGCAGCCGGCGGAAAGGAGGATGAACCCGAGTCTCGATTTGAGTTTTTCGCGTTCCATTGATTGTCTCCTTTATTGCACCTTGCAAAAATCTGCGCCCGTCGTTTCGTCCACGACGGCGCACAGTATATTGATTATATCACAGCTTATGGCAAATTTCCCAGAAGTCTTGCTTGAATCTTTTTCACGTTTTCTTTAGGAGAGTTTGCTGTATTTTCATGTTTCGAGCAGTTCCGACTGCATTTCGTCCAGCTGCTCGTAACTGTAAAGGCGGTTGAGGGCTTCCACCAGCTCTTTTTTCGAAAGCCGGGGCGGCAGGCCGAGAGCGCAGAGCAGCTTTGTTTTCCGCTCAGCCGAGCCCGCCGTACCCGAAAGCCCCCACTCATAGAGGTCGGTATAAGTAATTTGCCGCCCCTCCGGCTTTGCAGGGGCAATGCCAGCTTCTTCGCCCAGAGCGTCCCGGAGCGCCTGCAAAACGAGGGCATCGTCCACGCCCTCGACCCCCAGAAGCCCCTCTTTGCCGGGCTGAGCCTTCCGCTTTTCCTTGCCGTGGATGGCCGGAACGTAGGCTTGCACCACGTTCTTCTCCCCCACCAGATTCGTGATGTAGGTGCGGATGCGGAAGCCCGCCGCGTCGGAGTCCGTCAGGAGGATAAGGCCGTTTTTGTGGGCCAGCTGTTTGAAGAGCTGCTGACGCTTCTTATCCTTATAGATGCCGAAGCCGTCCGTCAGCAGGATCATGGCGTCGGTCAGGTGGGAGAGACGGGCCGCATCGTATTTGCCCTCCACGATGAGCACACGGTCGGTGTGCAGCAGTTCCAGTTTCTCGCTCATCTTCTTCCTCCCGCCATCGCCAGACGGCAGAGCGCCGTTTCCAGCAGGGTCTGCGCGCTCACGGGCTGGCTTTTCAGACTCTTGTCCAGCTCAAGCAAAATCTGCATACAGGCTTCCAGCTGGGACAGCGTGTAGTGGCTGGCTGTCTCGGCAGAGCGCTTGAGCCGGTAGTCGCTGCCCTTGTAACCGAAATCCTTGAACACGGTGCTGTAGCTCTTCCGCTTGCTGCGCCCAGTTTGACCCGATAGAGATCCACATAGCTGCCGATCATGCCGCCGTGATGGGGATGGGCTCCTGCTGCAGGCGGAGAAGCGTTTGCAGCTTTTTGCAGGCGCCGGTGGCGTTTTTTCGCCGTTATCATCCGTATCATCTCGAAGACGTCGGCCTCGAGGCTCACAGTCCCCATCTCGCCACCATGGCCGTGGTCACGGTCTGGTAGCCGGAGAGGGCGCAGAGCTTGTCCACCTCGTTCTCGAGAAGGAACGGGTCTTCGCCGCAGCGTTCCAGCAGGGCCGTCGCCGTACCCTCGGAGAGGGTAGTGTCCTGCGCCCTGGCGCGGTCCATCACCATGACCTTCAGCTCGTAGGGCTTGGGCTTGGCCAGCTCTTCGGCAAAGCCGACCTTAGTACACTGGGCGATGAGCTTCTGCGCCCGCTTGCCCAGCTTGAGCTTATTGCGCTCCATCTCGAACACGCTGCCCAGCACCACCACGGCATTCTCGAGGCTGGCCAGCGTGGCGCACAGCTCGTCGAGGTCTTTGTCGCTGTAGGCGGCGGGGTCCACCTCGGGCAGAAGCACCACGCGCCGCGTCCCGAAGAAGGAGATGGTGCCTGCCGCCATGATGAGCTGCTCGATTTCGGGCGCAGCACCGTCCAGAACGGTCGTCTCTTCGTCCTCACCCTCGGCCAGAAGCTTTGCCGCCCGGGCCACAGCCTGCCGGACAAGATAGCGCTCGCTGGAATAAAAATAGTAGACCGGACAGCCTCCCTGGGCCAGCTGCCGGAGTTTCGTTTCCGTTGCCAAATGATCGGCTCCTTTGTATTTGGATTATTTTATTCTATCATACTCTGCCCGCTTTGAAAAGCGCTCACCCCTCGAGACGGAGGCGCAGCCGCGAGACGGGCTCTGCGTCCTCTTCCATCCAGCGGTATTTGCTGCTCAGGGTCAGGCAGTCGGTGTACCGGATATTGTCCGGCCTTGCCATCGAGGCCAGCAGCCACTCGGCCCGGATGGGCTTTGCAGGCTGGACCGTGCCGCTGAGGGTGATGAACCTCTGCCCGCCGACACGCATCCGCAGAATGCAGCCCTGCCGGGTGCGAAAAAGTTCCAGATCCACTTCGCCGCAGGAAGCACGGCGGGTGGTGTTCTCGGCCAGAGCAGCGGCATTGATGCGCTTTTGGGCCTCGATACGGCAGGGTTCTTCCGGCTGCATCCGCAGGTCAACCAGAAGTTCCACCGTCCTCACGCCCCGCTTTTCCAGCTGATTTTCCACCGCCCGCTGGGTGATGCTGCTGCCCCGGAAGAGGACGACTGCCTTCTCCCTCTGGGTGATGACGACGGCAGGCGCAGCCCGGGTCCCCACGAGTTCGATGTTCACCACGTTCCAGCTCAGGCCGTTTCCAGCCCGATAGCCAGCGCCGCCAGCAGAATGACCGTCGGCAGAGCTACCCGGAGTCGGATGTGCCGCCGTATTGCCATTACGCAGAGCAGGATCAGCGCAAGACACACCAGTGCAGCATAGGTCCCATCAAACCAGAGGGACGCTCCCGGCAGAACGGACACCCGGAAAGCCCACTCGTTCATCAGCCATGCCAGCCCTTCGGCACAGAAGGCCACCGGGCGGCGGATGATCTCAAACAAAGGCAAGCCCTCCGCGACCAGACCCAGCAGAGCTGCACCGAGCCGAAGCTCAGCATCGGCCTATCAGCCAGAGGACGGCCACGCCCGACGCCACAGCCCAGGCCGTCGTGCTCATCCCCCGCAGCACCAGCACCGGGAAGGTCGCCGCCGAGGCACAGAGGGAGACGCAGAACAAGTCCCACACGCCGCCCGCAAAGCGCCGGAAAAGGAGCACCGCGCGGGATGGTTTCTCCCGGCAGCTTTTCCGTTTCTTCTTTCTGTCGTAATAGCGCTCCCGCCCACGCCCTGCGCACTCAGCACCGGCCAGTGTTCCCATCACTGCCGCAAACGACAGCTCGAAGCCCACGTCATAGACCGCATACCCGTTGCCCAGACACATAAGGACGCCTGCCGCGCCCAGCGAGGTGAGCGTATCCGCCGGACCTCCTACCCAGACGCCGAGGGAGCTGACCCAGACCGCCACCGCCGCCTGAGGACAGAGGGCGTCGCGCCGGTGATGCCCACCAGCAGAAGGGCCGTCCCGGCCCGGAGCACCGACCGCATCCGGCGGTAAGCCCGGCTGCGCTCCCGCTCCTTGTGGGGCAGAGCATCCAGCAGGCCGCAGAAGATGGTGACGTGGAGACCGCTCACCACCAGCACATGGGAAAGCCCCGCGCCCCGGTAGGCACTGCGGAGAGTCGAAGTCAGATGGCTCCGGTCGCCCACCACCATCGCGGCCAGAACGCCGCCGGTGTTTTCGGCCATGCCTTTTCGCAGGGCGCGGCTCAGCGCCGCCTGGAGCCGAGCCGTCCGGGCGCGGAAGCTCTCGCTCTGCCCAAGACGAAGCATCCCGGACAGATATTCCGCGCTGAGGACAATGCCGTCGGCGTAGTCGTCCAGACGCTGGGTAGCGTCCGGCACATCCAGCGAAAAGCGGCCCCGGATGCGGCCTCCGGCCTCACATTTGGGCAGACTGGCGCACTCCACCCGGAAGTGGACAGCTTCCCCGTCCACTTTTTCCACCATTAGCACGGCGCTCACCCGGCCCGCCGTATAAGCGCGGCCTGTGCTCTCCACTTCGGCGGTGAGGGTCACGTCTCTCCCGGCGTAAGCGTCCTGTATCTTTGCCAGCCGTGTGCCGGTCATCTCCATGATGCCGACGCCCAACACTGCACCCAACAACAGACAGACTGCATACCCTCTCGCGGCCCCGCCTTTCCACCAGACCAGCAGGCAGAAGACAACAAAAATTGCCGCAGACGGCAGCAAAAGCCCCATCTGCGGCAAAAATGAGCACAACGCTAACACACCCAGCGCACTCAGGCAGAACGCGCAGAGCGGGCGTCGCATATCGGTTTAGTGGAGGAACAGAGGCAGCGGCTCGAGGAAGATGATGTCCTTGCGCTGGGCAGCATCACCCTCGGCCAGAACGGCGGCCTGACCCACGATGGTACACTGGGTCTGCTCGGCCAGCTCGTCCAGAGCCTTGAGAGAGCCGCCGGTGGAGATGACATCATCCACGACCAGCACCCGCTTGCCGCTCATCTTGTCCAGCTCCTTGCGGTCGATGACCAGCTTCTGCTTGCCAGCAGTAGTGATGGACTGGTCCTCGACGACAACAGGGTCGGGCATATACAGCTTGACGCCCTTGCGTGCGCAGACGTAGGGCTTGCCGCTCTGGCGGCTCATCTCGTGAGCCAGCGGGATGCCCTTGGCCTCAGCGGTCAGCAGGATGTCAAAATCCGGGCATTTCTTGAGCAGCTCAGCGGCAGCAGCCACCGTCAGCTCGGCGTCGCCCAGCATGATGAAGGCCGCAATGTCCATGTGGTCGTTCACCTTGCAGATGGTCAGCTCACGGGTCAGGCCCGCGACATTCAGCGTATAAGTCTTAGCCATATTCAACGATCTCCCTTACTTTTTCGGAATCAGACAGGCAGCTTCTCGCCGCCCAGAACATGGAAGTGCAGATGCTTGACGGTCTGGCCGGCGTCCTCGCCCACATTGGAGATGACACGGTAGCCGTTGTCGAGGCCCTGCTCCTTAGCGAGCTTTGCGATGACCGCAAACACATGGCCCAGCAGAGCGCCGTCTTCCTCGGTCAGCGCAGCGGCCGAGGGGATGTGCTTTTTGGGGATGACCAGGAAATGCACCTTGGCCTGCGGGGCGATGTCGTAGAATGCCACCACCTGCTCGTCCTCATAGAGCTTCTTCGAGGGGATGTCCCCCGCTGCAATTTTGCAAAACAGACAATCTTCCATGGGAATCGCTCCTTCCAGATTTTTTATCATTCTGCCTGTCCGTCAGGCGTGACGGAGAGGTTTGTTCCAGAATCAGCCCAGCTGCTTCTCCACGATGCTCTTGACAGCGGCCAGAGCCTCGTCGATCTTGGTCTCATCCTTCAGACCAGCCATAGCGAAGTCGGGCTTGCCGCCGCCCTTGCCGCCTGCGATGGCAGAGATCTCCTTGACGAGATTGCCGGCCTTCAGACCCTTTGCCTGAGCGTCCTTGGTCACGGTAACAGCCATGGTGATCTTGTCGTCAGACTTGCCCACCAGAACAGCCACAGCAGCAGCCTTGGCATTGTCACGGATGGTGTCGCACATGCCGCGCAGGGTGTCGCCGGAGGTGCCGGTGAAGTAAGCGGAAGCGATCTTGACGTCGCCGACGGTCTCAGCGTTGTCGAACAGGCTGGTGACCTTGGAGGCGGCGACCTTTGCCTTGATGTCCTCCAGCTCCTTGCTCATGGCCTTGTTCTCAGCCATGACAGCCTCCGCACGAGCGGGCAGAGCGGCGACGTTGTTTGCCTTCAGGGTGTTCGCCACAGTGTGCAGCATCGCTTCCTGCATATTGGCACGAATCAGCAGATTGCGGCCGGTGACAGCCTCGATACGGCGGATACCAGCAGCAACAGAGGACTCGCTGACGATCTTGAAGCCGCCGATCTGAGCGGTGTTCTTGACGTGGGTGCCGCCGCAGAACTCGGTGGACCAGCCCTCAATATCAACAACACGGACGACCTTGCCGTACTTCTCGCCGAACAGAGCCATAGCACCCAGCTTCTTGGCCTCTTCGATGGGCATCTCCTTGACGGTGACGTTCATCGACTCGAAGATCTTGTCGTTGACGATCTTCTGCACACGGACCAGCTCCTCGGGAGTGACAGCGCTGAAGTGGGTGAAGTCGAAGTGGGTGATGGAAGCGTCCTGATAGGAGCCTGCCTGATGGACGTGGTCACCCAGGACCTCGCGCAGAGCTGCCTGCAGCAGGTGGGTAGCGGTGTGGTTGCGGGCGATGGCCATGCGGTATTCCTTATCCACGCGGGCGGTCAGATGGTCGCCGACATGGACGATGCCGCTCTCGAGGGTGCAGGTGTGGACATAGTAGCCCTTGGGGGTCTTCTTGACGTCCTGCACACGCAGCACGCACTCAGCGCCGGTGATGACGCCATGGTCTGCGGCCTGACCGCCCATCTCAGCGTAGAACGGGGTCTTATCGAGAACGACCAGCACGCCTTCCTTGGCCTGCTCGTCGGTGGCGATGGCGTCGGTCAGAGCCTCCTCGTCGCTCAGAGCCACAACGACGCTGTCGCTCTTGAGGCTGTCGTAGCCGACGAACTCGGTGGGCTCAGCGGTCAGAGTGCCGAACAGGTCTTCGCTCCAACCGGAGATGTTCTTCTTGAGGCGCTCTGCACGGGCGCGCTCCTTCTGCTTGGTCATCTCGGCGTGGAAGCCTCCTCGTCGATCTCGATGCCCTGCTCCGCAGCGATCTCCTTGGTCAGGTCGAGGGGGAAGCCGAAGGTATCGTTCAGCTTGAAGACGTCCAGACCCTTCAGCAGGTGCTCGTGAGCCTTTTCCAGACCGTCGATCATGTTGTTCAGGATGTTCATGCCGGCGTCGATGGTGCGGGCAAAGTTTGCCTCCTCGGTGCCGATGACCTTCTTGATATAGCGTCGTGCTCACGCAGCTCGGGGTAAGCGGACTCGCTGGACTGGATGACCGTCTCCACCAGCTCCACGAGGAAGGGGCGGCTGATGCCCAGCATACGGCCATGGCGGGCAGCGCGGCGGAGCAGACGGCGCAGCACGTAGCCGCGGCCTCGTTGGAGGGCAGGATGCCGTCAGACACCATGAAGGTGCAGCTGCGGATGTGGTCGGTGATGACGCGGATGGAGATGTCCTCCTTGGGGTTGGCACCGTAGGTCTTGCCGGCGATGTGCTCCACATGGTGCAGCACGCTCTGGACGGTATCGACCTCGAACAGGTTGCCCACGCCCTGCATCACGCAGGCCAGACGCTCCAGACCCATGCCGGTATCAATATTGGGGCGTGCCAGACGCTCGTAATGGCCCTTGCCGTCGGCGTCGAACTGGCTGAACACCAGGTTCCAGATCTCCATATAGCGGTCGCAGTCACAGCCCACGCCGCAGGTCGCTTGCCGCAGCCATACTCGGGGCCGCGGTCGAAGTAGATCTCAGAGCAGGGGCCGCACGGGCCGGAGCCGTGCTCCCAGAAGTTGTCTTCCTTGCCCAGACGGACCATGTGGTCGGGGGCAACGCCCACCTTCTTGGTCCAGATGTCGTAAGCCTCATCGTCCTCTTCGTAGACGGAGATGTGCAGTTTATCCTTCGGGATAGCCATCCACTCGTCGGAAGTCAGGAACTCCCATGCCCAGGGAATGACCTCTTCCTTGAAGTAATCCTGGAAGGAGAAGTTGCCCAGCATCTCGAAGAAGGTGCCGTGGCGGGCGGTGATGCCCACGCGCTCGATGTCAGGGGTGCGGATGCACTTCTGGCAGGTGGTCACGCGATGACGGGGCGGCTCCTCCTGAGCGAGGAACCACTTCTTCATAGGTGCCATGCCGCTGTTGATGAGCAGCAGGCTGGGGTCGTTCTTCGGGACGAGCGGGAAGCTGTCCAGACGCAGGTGCCCTTGCCTCAAAGAAGGTAAGGTACTTGTCACGCAGTTCATTCAAACCGGTCCATTGCATAGTTTTAATCTCTCCTCGTGTATCGGCGTCCTCCTCCGGACGCAGTTTTTATGGCAGTCGGGCAAAAACAAAAACAGCCCTCATCCGAAAAGGGACGAAGCTGTCTGAAAAGCTCCGTGGTACCACCCAAATTGCAGAAATGCCGCCGGGGCGCTCCTGCCGCTTTGTGCGCTGTAACGCTGCGCAGCGTCCGGTTTGTTTCGCCGGAAGCTCCGGGGTGGCGTAAAAAATGCTCTGCCGGAACGCCTTTCAGCCAAGGGCGTTCTCTCTGGGCGGCGGCACACATCCTTCTGGCCCCATCCTTGCCATTTGCCATAATTACCATTCACGCGCAAAGGGCATACTGCTCCTTTGCGTTCATTTCAGATTATAGCATAGTCAGGCCATTTGTCAACGGGTTTTCCCAAAAATCGCGCGTCACGGCACCCAGATGCGGAGGATATTGCTGACGACGCCGTCCTTTGTGAAGACGGTGGTGTTGTAAGGCGTCCAGTCGTCCTTGTCCTCCGAGACGGCCTTGCCTACCTCGATGGCGCCGTTCGTCTCCACCGGCACAGCGTCTACGCTGGCGGAGCTGTCGCTGAGGGTCACACTGTCGTCCACAGGCAGCACGAGTTCTCCCATCATGTAGTAGACCGGGTAGTCGTCGTAGGTGACGGTGCGGTAGATGTCGCCGCTGCGCCAGAGGTCTACGCCGCCCTCTTCGATGCCGCCATTGATGGAGACGGTGCCGTTGTCCTCATTCTTTTCGATTTTTTCCACAGTCACGTTCTGTGCTTCCACAGCGCCGTCCAGATGGGTGCTGAAAACGCTGCCCACATCCAGCGCGTCCACGTCCTCGGCGCGGTAAGCGTCGTAGCCGTAGACCGTCAGGGTCATCTGGCGCTTCTTGGCGTCCACGCTCGAGATGTTCGCGGCGAACTTGTAGGAGCCGGTCTTCATCTCCTCGAGGCTGCCTGATTGATGGGCATCATGACGCCCTCTTCGCCGGGCAGGACGCGCACTTCGCTGCTCACCTCTTCGGCTTCGCTGGCGGCGGGCATCGAACCGGCCATGCCGCTGGCGGCACTGGCAGCGCTGGCAGAGCTGCATCCGGCCAGCATCCCCAGAGCCAGAACGCCTGCAAGGAGCATCAGTTTCTTGTCGTTCGTCATATCAATACCTTCTTCCCTCTTCAATCATGTAAGGCTCTCATTATACCATAAATGGAGATTTGATGATGAACCATCGTTAAATTCCGATGAATTCTTTTTGCACCGGCACAGTATACTCTTGTTTTTTGAAAAAGTAAACAACCAACTTGACGTAAGAAGGCGGATTCGCTACAATAAAAGCAAATCTTAACCTATTCTTAATTTAGAGAGGAAACTTCCGTGAAAATATTGAAAGTCAAATGTCTCGCCCCCACCCGGCTGGACAACTATCTGATGCAGCAATTCCCCGCGCTGAACCCGGGCCGTCTGAACAAGGCCCTGCGCGAAAATAAAATCAAACTGAACGGTAAAAAGCAGCCGCTCTCCACCCGCGTGATGGCAGGCGATGAGATCAAGCTGTTCATCCTTGACGATGTTCTGGACGTTGATAAGCGTGTGGACGGCCCGGCGTGGAAGAACGCCCGCGGCCCGGCGCAGGTGGTGTACGACTGCCCGCAGATTCTCATCGTCAACAAGCCCGCCGGCCTCGCCGTGGACGGTCCCGACGACGACACCCTGCTGAACCGTGCTCTGCTCTACCTCAACCAGCAGGGCGAGTACAAGGAGAATGACGTCTACACCCCCGCCCTCTGCCACCGCCTCGACACCGGCACCAGCGGCCTTGTCATCATCGCAAAGACGCCGGAGGCCGAGGAGCTGTTCCTCGCCGCCATCAAGAGCCGTGAGGTGAAAAAGACTTACCTCTGCGTCACCTTCGGCCGTCCCACGCCCCCAGACGCCACCCTCGGCGGCTACTTGCTCAAGGACGCCGACCGTGGCATCGTGAAGATCGTGGAGGACAAGCAGCCGGGTGCCAAGGACGTGGAGACCCGCTACGAGACCATCGCCGTCTCCGGCCGTCTGGCTCTGCTCAAGGTTCAGCTCATCACCGGCCGCACCCACCAGATCCGCGCCCACATGGCAAGCATCGGCTGTCCCATCCTCGGCGACAGCAAGTACGGCAACAACACCGCCAACCGCGAATTGAAGCTCAAGTATCAGGCCCTCTGTGCGTGGGAGCTGACCATGCCCCACTTCAACCAGCCCGATTTCGAGTTCCTCAGCGGCAAGACCTTCCACGCCCCGAAACCGTGGTACTATCAGCAGGTCCTGGATGGAACGCTGAAGTAATTTTTGATCATACAACAAAAGCGGCGTCGCAGTTTCAGTCTGCGATGCCGCTTTTTGTTTACATATGATACCTTTCGTGTATCTTTTTGGCGTGTTCCATTTTCTGTTCTTCTGATACCTGTGTATAGGGATACAGTTCACGATAGTACCAGTCAATCATTTCGTCGGACAATAGGCTTCCATACGCTTCCGCATTTGCCTTTACGCTCGACAGAAGTTCTTTTCTTTGTACCACATAATAGTTATCCGTATTTTGTCTAATATCCATCAGCCTGCATTCGTCTCCGAACACAATGTAAGAGTAAATATTGACTCGTGTATCTCCCAAAACCCATTGAAGCGCCTTTATATGCGTATCATTCTGCCAGATTGGGTTATAAAATTTATACTTCTGGCTGCCGCCCTTTCCATCAGAAAAGCTTTGCGTCCAATATCTCTGATTCTCACTTCCGAATATCCAACCGCTGTAGTTTTTGGATTCAATCACATAGATTCCCGATTCATGAATCAGAATCAAATCCACTTCTGTAACGTCTCCATTTTCTGTCGGGAGATAGCAATTCGGAAGCATCGCCTTACAGCCGCTTAGTTTTTCCAGTGTGTCATAGATTTTGTTTTCGCCGCATTGACCTCTGTTCCGGCCTCCAAAGCTCACTATGACATAGCATATCAGGACAAGCACAATAACCCAAATCATAAATTTTAGACCCGCACCATATCCGGCGTGATCTCCTCGATGGAGTGTGCGCCGCACATCTGCATGGTGTCGGCCAGCTCACCGGCCAGCTTATCGATGTAGCACTTGACGCCTTCCTCACCGCCGCCGTAGACAGCCGTGACGAAGGGGCGGCAGATGAGCACGCCGTCCGCGCCAGTGCCAGTGCCTTGAAAACGTCCACACCGGTGCGGATGCCGCCGTCCACCAGGACCTTGACGCCGGTACCTTGAGGCCGCGGCGATCTCAGGCAGGACTTCGGCGGTAGCAGGACACTGGTCGAGGACGCGGCCGCCGTGGTTGGATACCACGATGGCGGCGGCACCGGCCTCCTTGGCCTTGAGAGCACCCTTGACGGTCATGACGCCCTTGACGATGAATGGACGCTCGGCCAGCTTGACGATCTCAGCCAGCTCGGCCACGCTCTTGCTGCCGGCCGGAGGCGTCATATTCTTGAGGAAAGGCAGGCCGGCGGCATCCACGTCCATTGCCACGGCGAAGCAGCCGCTGGCCTTGGCCTGTGCCATCTTCTCCTTGATGGTGTCGATGTTCCAGGGCTTGATGGTCGGCACGCCGCAGCCATCGGCATTGCCGATGGCCTTGGTGGCCATGGTCATAACGTCAGGATTGGTGCCGTCGCCGGTAAAGGCAGCAATACCGCTCTCGGCGCAGGCGCGCACCAGCACGTCGTTGTAGGTCATGTCGGTGTAGACGTCGGAGTAGTGGAGGTTCACCGCGCCACAGGACCGGCGAAGAAGGGGTACTTGAAGCTGCGACCGAACAGCTCCACGTGGGTGTCGGGAGTGCCGTTCTCGCAGAGGGTATCCATGTTCACACGGATGTCGGCCCACTTATTATAATTGCGGATGGCCGTATCGCCCACGCCCTTTGCGCCGGGGCCGGGGATCTGATTCTTGCAGGCCACGCCGTTGCACACCGGGCAGGCCTTGCAGTATTTGCCGATGCACTCGCGGGCATTGGCCAAAACATCTGAATAATTCATCTGTTTTTCCTCCTGAATTCCTTTTGTTTTCCGCAGAGTTTCCCGCTCTGCATGCTCTCTGCCCTCATCATAGCCCCGTTTGCCGCCTGCGTCAAGGGTTCTTCGTCTCCTTTTCATTTTCAGTCATCGAAGCTGCGTCATTTTTGAAAAAATGCAAACTTTTTTGAAAAAATGCTTGACAAAAGACCTTCTTTCAGGTATTATAGTGGAGCGCTGAGGCCGCGGCCCGAAGCACTGAGAATTGAAGATGTGGAAAGATGGCTGAGTTGGTCTAAGGCGCACGACTGGAAATCGTGTAACGTGTCAAAAGCGTTCTGGGGTTCGAATCCCCATCTTTCCGC
>ENA-OQCN01000415-OQCN01000415.1-human-gut-metagenome-genome-assembly--contig:-NODE-415-length-22957-cov-2.441962_pt1 | contig 22957 bp, 29 predicted proteins | sample MGYA00242497_ERZ504576 | MGnify/ENA primary metagenome ERZ504576 (study PRJEB26092, sample SAMD00036296) | human gut metagenome | host: Homo sapiens | study: EMG produced TPA metagenomics assembly of... | reverse complement strand
CATTTGGCACTTATTGTCTGCTGCTGTCTTATCATAACCGGTGCGGCTGTTGGCATTGCTGTAAAACTTATATCGATAATAAGAATGCAAATTCCTATGATTATCAGATTGAAATGGCAGAAAAAGAGCTGGTGGATCGTAATTATGAAAATGCACTGCGATATTATAAGACGGCACTGGCATTGCAGCCGGATGATATCAAAGTGCGTGAGGCAATGGCAGAGATCTATACCAGCCAGAAAGAATATGATTCAGCACTTGTTTTATATATGGAAATCCTTCAGCTTGACAAAAATAATAAGGAGGCATATCAGCATCTGATTTCCATTTATGATGAAAGAGGAGATTATGAAAGTATTCTTTCTTTAAAAGAAGACGTTACGGATGAAGAAGTGCTTGCCTTATTTGATGCGTATGAAGTTGGTGAACCAATTATTTCTCCGCTTGGCGGGCAATACGATGACTATGTTACAATTTGTGATCTATTCGATCGCAGGAAATGATATTTATTATACGATGGATGGTACTGTCCCGGATAAGGAAAATGGTATCCCATATCCACAGTGGGGAATTTCTTTAAACCGGACGGGAAATTTTGAGATCAATGCAGTGTGCTGTAATGAAAAAGGAATCTACAGTGACGTTGTATCAGAGGAATATCAGATTCAGTTTAAAAAACCGGATCTGCCATCTGTGTCACCGGACGGAGGCCTTTTCTCTGAGGAAACCACAGTGACCATTGCACAGCAGAAAGATGTATGATTTATTACACCTGGGATTCTACCGATCCAACGACAGAATCAGCGATTTATACAGAGCCGCTGGTTGTTCCGGAAGGTGACTATGTATTGTCTGTCATGGCAGTAAATAACAAAACAGGGTTAGTCAGTGATATCTACCGTGTCAATTTTGGATATCATCCGTAAGGAAACAGCTAAGAAAACATTGCATGAAAAAGTCAGCCACAAACATGTGACTGACTTTTTTCATGCTTTTAATGTACACCAAAGGCATATATTTATTCTTCTTCCGGAATAAATTCAATCAGATCTTTTCCAAGTTTACTGATGCGGCGAGAGAGTATACATCAATGCCCTGTTCGATTAATTTTCCGCGTCCCGGCTGGAATGATTTTTCAATCAGGATACCGACTCCGGCGATCGTTGCATGTGCTTTGCGCAGCAAGCGGATTGCTCCGGTTGCAGCTTCGCCGTTTGCAAGAAAATCATCCACGATCAATACATGGTCATTTTCATTGATAAACTGCTGGGATAATGTCAGCTCATAGCTTGTCCCTTTGGTAAAAGAAGTGACTACTGTCTGGTACAGATTATCATTTAACACCTTTGAAGGCTGTTTCTTTAAAATAATCATTGGAACATTCAGCGCTAACGCTGTCATAAGAGCAGGAGCGATACCGGAACTCTCGATCGTTACGACCTTCGTTACTCCACAATCTTTATAGTGTGCGGCAAATGCTTCACCGATCTGATGCATTAAAACAGGATCAACCTGATGGTTTACAAAACTGTCTACCTTTAAAATATCTTCATTGACTGCAATTCCTTCCGAAAGAATCTTCTCTTCAAGTATTTTCACAATAGCCACCTCATAAATTCAAATATTTTACCTATTATATCACATATATCTGACAGAAAAAAGTATTAAGCCAAAAATATTTTATCATAAATCGTTTCGATAATGTGATCTAAGAGGGAGGCATCTGTCTTCGGATATTTTTCAAGGAGCAGACTGCGCATGACCTCATAGCGCAGAAAATAATTCTGCTCGTCAGAATCGTCTGAAATGCCGGCATCAGCATTGATTGTTTCTGCTGTGTAGGTATCTAAAAACCAGTGGCAGATCTCTTCAAACTGCTTTTCTTCACGATCAGCTGCATTTGAAAGCGTTTTTAATTCCATAAAGGATTTTATGCCGATGAAAAAGAAGATGGCAAACATAACTCCCATGACGATAAGAATCAGTGTTTTCGTGTATGAAGCACTGTGAAAAGGAAGCAGATCCAGTCCAAACAAGATCAGAAGAATAAAACCGGCAACGCTTACGATGGTGAATGTGTAGGCGGTAGATGTGACGTCTTCTTTTTTTGTTTTCTTCGATACATACGCGTGAGACGGTGCGAAATCGCTCTCGGCTGTACTGCTAAAATCAAATGGTTCCTGTGACATGGTTTTCCTCATTTCCAGATGTATGAACATCTATTGTTTTTCAAGTAATTTTAGTATAAATTATAATGTAGATGCATGCAAGCGGATTTGCTAGAATGACTATTAACAGTTCGCTGCATAATTCCGGAAACAATATAATTTTTATTTAAAATGTGAGGAACTATGAAAATTACAATTTTATGTGTCGGGAAGATCAAAGAAAAGTTTTACAGGGATGCGATCGCAGAGTACAGCAAACGTTTAAGCCGTTACTGTAAATTAGATATTATAGAGGTTGCCGACGAAAAGACGCCCGAAAATGCAAGTGATACCGTAGAAAATCAGATCAGGGAAAAAGAAGCCGAGCGCATTCTGATGCGTCTGGATAAGGAGGCAAAAGAGGGCGCATATGTATTTGCCCTTGCAATCGACGGCAGGGAATTTGATTCGGTGGAGTTATCAAAAAAGATTGAAAATCTTGGGACTTCCGGAATCAGTCAGATCATGTTTCTGATCGGCGGATCACTGGGAATGTCGGAAAACCTGTTAAAACGTGCTGACTGTAAACTCAGTTTTTCGAAAATGACATTTCCGCATCAGCTCATGCGTGTGATCCTGTTAGAACAGGTTTACCGCAGTTACCGGATTATGAATGGCGAACCGTATCATAAATAATGCAGTTCGGCAGACAGAAATTTGAATCAAACAGTCTGTTGAGGAATGCTGCAGAAGGAGAAGAGCGACATGAGAGTACAAAATCCAGTTGTCCGCGGTTTTTATCCGGATCCAAGTATCTGCAGTGCAAACGGCAAATATTATCTTGCCTGCAGTTCATTTGAATATTTCCCGGGGGTTCCATTATTTGAAAGCGAAGATCTGCTGAACTGGAAACCGATCGGACATTGTCTTACAAGGAAAAGCCAGGTGAATCTGTATCAGGTTCCTGGATCAGGCGGAGTATTTGCACCGACGATCCGCTTCCATAACGGACGGTTCTATATGGTTACCAACAACAATACCTATCAGAAAATTTTTATGTCTATACGGACGATATCTATGGAGAATGGTCAGACCCTGTTTTTGTGGATCAGGGAGGCATTGATCCATCTTTATATTTTGAGGGAGATAAAGTTTATTTTATCAGCAATGGAACTGACGAATCAGATGGAAGAGGCTGTATTTTCCAGTGTGAGATCGATATCGCAACCGGAAAACGATTGACGGAAAGCAGACCGATCTGGAAGGGCAGCGGCGGACGATACATCGAATCCCCGCACATGTATCATTTCGGTGATTGGTATTATCTGATGGTTGCAGAAGGTGGTACGGAATACGGACATATGGTGACTTATGCAAGATCGAAAGATCCTTACGGACCATTTGAGGCGTATGCGGAGAATCCGGTACTTACAAACCGAAATTTAGGCGGCAATGAAAATCATATACAGGGGATCGGTCATGGTGATCTTATCACCACACCTTATGGGGAAACCTTTATGGTATGTCTGGGATTCCGGATCCAGAGCGACTGGATGCCGTTCCATCATTTAGGACGTGAGGTATTTTTAGTTCCGGTTACCTGGGATAACGATGGATGGTTCACTGCAGGTGTAAATGGAACCGTGGAATCTGTGATGGATATGCCGTTAAATGCCACGGCACAAGAAATAAACGGACGTTATGATGTTTCTTTTGAGACATTAAAAAATGAGCCGCAGCGTTTTTGCCATCTGCGTGAGTACCACAAGGAATGTTATGCGTTTGCCAAAAACAGTGTGACACTTTTGGGCAATCGTTTTACCTTAAATGATGCAGAAACACCAACATTTTTAGGCGTCCGCCAGTCGGAGTTTGACACAGAACTTACCGTCGGACTTTCCGGGAATTCGCCGGAAGCGGGTATCACATTTTATCTGTCCGAGGAACATCATTATGATCTGGCTGTTTTATGTGATGAGAAGAAGCGCACATTGATCTTACGTCTGCGCATCGGGGATGCGATTATGGTGGTAAAAGAAATAGAACTGCCGGATGATGCAGAGGTTACCTTAAAAGTGGTATCCGATCCGGCGCAGTATCATTTTTATGGAGTGTTGGACGGAAAAGAAATTCTGCTTGGAAGCACACGTACAAAATACTTATCTTCTGAAGTTGCAGGGGGTTTTACCGGTGTTGTGATGGGAATGTATGCGGTAAACCCGGAGGAAGCTGAAGATTGTAAGGCCCTGTTTATGAATTTATGCTGGAAACAGGGGAAAAACAGAGGTTAAAGCGTAAACCTTAGTGTTTTATCATGAAAAAACAGGGATTACATGTTACTATAGTATGTAATCCCCGTTTTTTAGATGTATTCGATCGAAATAAAATAAATCTTTTTTAAAATCTGTTATACACTCTCAAACTCATCAACGATCTCCTGTGAAGGTGGTGCAGTCAAAAGACTGACAACAACGATCGCAGCTGCAGAACATAAAAATGCCGGAAGCAGTTCATAAATTCCAAACAGGCCTCCAAGTGGGGCAATCAGATATTTCCATATAAATACCATAACGCCACCGACAATCATTCCGGCAAGTGCACCATTTCGATTGGTACGTTTCCAGAATAATGAAAACAGCATGACAGCACCGAAAGTCGCACCAAATCCTGCCCAGGCGAAAGATACGATGCGGAATACAGAACTGTTTGGGTTTCTGGCAAGGAAAACACCGATAATGGCGATCACAACAACTGTAAGTCTTGCCATAAGCATGGAAGATTTTTTGGAAAGCTTTAATCCCATGCAATCACAGAACAGGTTTTGTGAAACACATGAGGATGCAGCCAAAAGCTGTGAATCCGAAGTTGACATGGTACTTGCAAGGATTCCGGCAAGAATAAGTCCAGCCATGATAACGGATAAAACACCGTGATTACTTAAAAGGACAGCTGTTCTGACAATCAGTGTCTCAGACTGAGCCGAATTCTCAAATAACGCAAGGGCACCGGCTTTGGTCATTGCAGAACCGATAATACCGATAAAAATGGCAACAAACATGGAAATAACAACCCATACGGATGCAATCCTTCTGGAGGTTTTTAATTTGTTCTCATCCTCGATTCCCATAAAACGAAGCAGGATATGCGGCATGCCAAAATATCCGAGTCCCCATGCAAGTGTGGATGCAATGGTAAGACTTTTGTATGGAACGGATGCGCCGGCTGCAGGGTCATAGGAAGAAAAAAGACTTAAATATCCGTTCATGGATTTTGCGTTCGCAATAATGGCATCAAATCCTCCGGCAGTGTGGATACCGAAAATTACAACGATAAAGAGTGCAATTGTCATGATGATACTCTGAATCAGATCCGTCATGCTTGCGGCAAGGAATCCACCAAGAGTGGTGTACAAAACAATGACGATCGCGCTGATAATCATTGCCGGAAGATAGGAAACACCAAACAGTGTAGAAAACAATTTACCACATGCAGCAAAACCGGAAGCGGTATACGGCACAAAGAAAATCACGATCATAATTGCAGAAATTGCCATCAGTGCATGGCTTTTATCACGGTATCTGTTTTCGAAAAAAGCCGGCAGCGTGATGGAATTGTTTGCTTTGTGGGTATAACGGCGCAGGCGTTTTGCAATGATCAGCCAGTTGAGATAGGTACCGATTGCAAGCCCGATCGCAGTCCAGCCGGCCTCAGCACAACCGGAAAGATACGCAACACCGGGCAGTCCCATCAAAAGCCAGCTGCTCATGTCAGATGCTTCCGCACTCATTGCAGTTACAATCGGCCCGAGTTTACGGCCACCCAGATAAAAATCAGAAACATCATTGTTCTTTTTGGAATAGAGTACACCAATGCCAACCATCAGGATCAGATAAATGATCATGACGAGAAGCAGTCCTATTGTCTGTCCTGTCATAACAAAACTCTCCTTTGTCTGTTCATATAAATTTTTGCAAGTATATCATGAATGAAACATTACTGCAATACTGTATCACAATAAAGTTGTAATGTAAAATATTTTTTATTGACATAGCGCGAAAGATATGATATTTTACAGAAAAAAAAGTATGAAACGGGAATGAGGTTCTCCCACGATTAATTCGAAACCGCTAAATTTAGCTGATGACTTCTGTGTAGACTGCACGGGGGTATCAGCTTTTTTTGTGATTTCGAAAAATAATCAGATAAAGAAAGGATGTTTGTGCAAAAAAATTGCACAGCGAAGGATTAAACGGATGGAAAACAAATCACAAACGATTGTTTTATCTCTGAAATATGTATTGCTTGCCATTTTAACCGGTGTACTGGTTGGAATCATTGATACAGTATTTGGCAGAGGACTACTGACAATTTCTGATTTTCGGACAGGCCATTATTTGTATCTGATACCGTTTCTGCCGTTTGCTGGTCTTTTGATCACATGGCTGTATTATCATTTCAGCGAGACAAGCTTAAAGGGGATGACATTAGTATTTGAGACGGGACAGAAAAAAAGAGAGGATATTCCGTTGTTGTTAATTCCTCTGGTCATGTCTGGAACCTGGATCACGCATTTATTCGGAGGAAGTGCCGGCCGCGAAGGCGTCGCCGTGCAGATCGGTGCAGTGTTATCACATGTACTTGGGCGCAGATTTCATCTTCCAAAAGACAGCCGCGTTATGCTGATTACCGGTATGGCGGCGGGGTTCGGTGGTTTGTTTCAGACGCCGCTTACAGCCGTATTTTTTTCCATGGAAGTGATCGTTGCAGGAAAAATACAGTATGAAGCACTGCTGCCGGCACTGATTGCTTCATATACAGCTGCTTATACTTCCCATACACTGGGGCTGGAAAAATTATATGTGCCGCTTAAGGATACACTTGAGATATCAGATGCTGGTATGGCTGTCCGGCTCATTGTGCTTGGAATCATTTTTGGACTGACCGGACGGCTGTTTTCGTTTCTGCTTGCAAAATCAAAAAAGTTTTCGGAGAAAAAATCAAAAATCCATATTTCAGGATAGGTGTTATTTCCATCCCGTTAGCACTGATTTTGTTTCTGCTTTACAACGGAAGATACAGCGGACTTGGAACCAATCTGATCTCGGCAGCATTTTCTGGCAGAATGATTTATTCTTATGACTGGATCTTAAAACTGCTGCTGACAATTTTAACTCTTGCAATCGGATATCAGGGTGGGGAGTTACACCGTTATTTTCCATTGGTGCATCGCTTGGAATTGTTTTAGGGGGAATTCTTTCCATTTCGCCGGTTCACTGTGCGGCACTCGGATACGCAGCTGTATTTGCAGGTGCAACGAACACACTGCTTGCGCCGGTGTTGATCGGACTTGAAGTATTTGGAGCAAATGATATGGTGCCGTTTCTGATCGTATGCATTTTTGCTTATCTGGTGAACGGGGATAAATCTATTTATGGAGCGCAGGAAGTGAGAAGTAATTTTGGCCAGTATTGCTTTCATTGTTTCAGGTAAGGTTTTATGATAGAATATCAGGTATCACAAGCTTGGTGCCTGCGCTAAAACTTGTGATACCTGAAAACAGACAAGAATAACGCTTAAAATAAATGTGTTTAAGGGAATATATTTTGTAATAAGACAATAAGGAAGTGAGGCTAACCATGAGAAAGAAAGAACTTGCCAAAGAAGTGATCGAGCGTCTGAAAAAAGAATACCCGGATGCCGGATGCAGTCTCGAATATGACCAGGCGTGGAAACTTCTGGTCAGTGTCCGCTTGGCGGCACAGTGTACCGATGCAAGGGTAAATATCGTTGTAGAAAAATTATATGAAAAATTTCCGGATGTGAAAGCACTTGCCGAAGCACCGGTGGAAGAAATTGAAGAAATTGTAAGACCGTGCGGACTTGGAAAAAGCAAGGCACGGGATATCAGTGCATGTATGAAGATTTTATGGGAGCAGTACGGTGGAAATGTGCCGGAAGATTTTGACGCCCTTTTAAAACTTCCGGGTGTGGGAAGAAAGAGTGCGAACCTGATCATGGGAGATGTCTTTGGAAAACCTGCAATCGTAACTGACACACACTGTATCCGCCTTGCAAACCGTATTGGTCTTGTCGATGGAATCAAAGAACCCAAAAAAGTAGAGATGGCACTCTGGAAGATCATTCCGCCGGAGGAAGGGAATGATCTGTGTCACCGTTTTGTGTATCATGGACGTGAAGTATGTACGGCGCGGACAAAACCGTATTGTGACCGCTGTTGTCTGAACGATGTCTGTAAAAAGATGGGAGTGGAGTAAAAAATACCGGAAATTCCAGATTTTACCGGTTGGATGGCAGTATAAATTATGATATTCTTCTGCTTGTAACAATTATGTAATATATTTGAAATGGATAAGAAATATTTAAACTGTTACATAATGCAAAATTACAAATGGAGGAATATCATGAAGAAACAGACAATACTAGCATTTACAACGGCACTTGGAATTGCGATGAGCGTATCTGCACCGGTAGAGGCAGCGTCCGCTAACCGTGTGAACATCTCAGTTTATGAGAAGGACTGCACAACAAATCAGTGGAACTCTGTTGAGACAGGTTCTATCAATGATGTATTGAAAAAAATATGTGATCGTTTTCCGGCAATCGTTTTACCGGAAGACTGCATACCGGAAATTCCAGAAGACGACAAAGAAGAGCAGACACCGGATACATCAGAAAAACCTGATACGTCAGAGAAACCAGACACATCGGAAAAGCCGGGTACACCAGAAAAACCAGACACATCAGAAAAGCCGGAAGAAAGTCAGCCGGGCGGTACTGAATCAGGTGGGAACAGTACTACAGACAGTGAACAGCCGAAAGATGATGTAACGGAAAATTCCTATGCAAAACAGGTTTTAAAACTGGTCAACACAGAGCGGAAAAAGGCCGGCTTAACGGAACTTACATGGGATGATACAGTTGCGACTGCCGCAATGACACGTTCAAAAGAAATTGAAAAATCATTTTCCCATACCAGACCGGATGGAAGAAATTTTGGAACGGCGATCACAGATCTTGGTATCACTTATCGCGGAGCCGGGGAAAATATCGCATGGGGTCAGAAAACACCGGAAGCAGTTATGAATGCATGGATGAACAGTGAAGGGCACCGTGCGAATATCTTAAACCCGAACTTTAAGAAGCTTGGTGTCGGTTACCGTACAGATAGTCAGAGAACGCCGTACTGGACGCAGTTGTTTACTTATTAGAAAAGAATAAGAGTTATTTAGAGAATGGGCATATTGCAAATGAGAGTTTGCGTAATATGCCCATTTTTTGCGGGAAACCACAGTTTTTCCAGAAAAAGTCCTTGTTTTTCCGGGAAAAGTCCTTGTTTTTCCGGGAAAAGTCCTTGTTTTTCCCTTATTCCCGTTTGACGGCAGTACTTCTGTACAGTATAATATAAATAGCACCCTTTTATGCGTACACACAGGAGGAATCAATGTTAACGATCAATGAATACCGCAAGGTAGAAAGTTTAGAAGAAGCGTATGAGCTGAATCAGAAAAAGAATAATAAGATCATCGCAGGCGGTGTCTGGATGAAGATCGGTGACCGGAGAATTGCGACGGCAATCGATCTGTCAGGGCTTGGGCTGGATCAGATCACCGAGACGGATACAGAGTTTGTCATCGGTGCCATGACAACACTGCGTGAGATAGAAAAACATGCGGGACTTGCCGCATATACAGACGGAGCCATCCGTGAAAGTGTCCGCCATATTGTCGGTGTACAGTTCCGCAACTGTGCAACCGTAGGTGGAAGTATTTTCGGACGTTTTGGTTTTTCCGATGTACTGACCGTATTTCTGGCAATGGATACCCAGGTAGAGCTGTATCATGCAGGTATGGTTTCCTTAAAAGAATTTATTGATATGCCATATGATAATGATATTTTAGTAGCTCTGCATGTGGCAAAAAAGCCGATCCGCATTGCCTATTTAAGCCAGCGCAATACGGCTACCGATTTTCCGGTGGTTGCCTGTGCAGTGTCTGAATATGATGGCAGTCTGCATGTGAGTATCGGAGCAAGACCGGTTCATGCCAGATTGGTAGAGCTGCCGCTCGGTTCCGGTGAACCGGATAGTTTTGGAAAGCAGCTTTCGGAAGGATTTGAAAAAGATGAGGCACTGGTAAAGGAACTTGCAACCTGGTGCGCAGATCAGTTTACTTATGGCAGCAACCGCAGAGCTGGAGCTGATTACAGAGAACATGTTGCTGGCGTGCTGATCCGCAGAGCAATCTGTTCTTTGGAAAAATAAAAGACAGGCATTGGTGTAAAAAGGTATGAAAGTCTTTGCTTATAAAAAGACAATATCAGAAATGGAGAACGAACAATAAGATGAAAATACATGTATGGCTGAATGAGCGTGAAATCACACGCGAGATAGCAGCAGATCTGCCGCTGTTAGAATTTGTCCGGTCAGAGGGCTGTTACAGTGTAAAAAGAGGATGTGAGACCTCAAATTGCGGTCTCTGTACCGTGTGGATCGACCACAAACCGGTGCTTTCCTGTTCCGTGTTAGCGGCAAGGGCAGACGGTACACATATCACAACCTTAGAGGGAGTGGAAGATCGTGCAAAAGAATTTGGCACTTATCTCGCAAAACAGGGCGGCGAGCAGTGCGGCTTCTGCAATCCGGGATTTATCATGAATGTACTTGCGCTGGAGGATGAGTTGGAAAACCCGACGGAGGAGGATATGAAGGAATATCTTGCCGGAAATCTCTGCAGATGCAGCGGATATGAGAGCCAGCTTCGTGCAGTCAAAGAATACCTGAAGTTTAAAATGGAGGGAAAAGCATGAACAGCAGTACGAACTTAAGAAAACCGGGAAAATTTGTCAACGCTCCCGTAATGAAAAAAGATGCGATGGCGCTTGTGACCGGAAAACCGGTTTATATGGATGATGTGGCGCCAAAGGACTGTCTGGTCGTAAAAGTTCTGAGAAGTCCGCATGCGCATGCACTGATCAAGGAGATCCGCACAGACCTTGCAGAAAAAGTAGACGGTATTGTCTGTGTACTGACCTACAAAGATGTTCCAAAACGCCGCTTTACCATGGCAGGACAGACTTATCCGGAGCCGAGTCCGTATGACCGTTATATATTAGAAGATCGTGTCCGCTTTGTCGGCGATCCGGTTGCGATCATTGCCGGAGAGACCGAAAAAGCAGTCGATATGGCATTAAAACGGATCAAAGTGACTTATGAGGTTTTAGATGCTGTATTAGATTTCCACACAGCAATGGATAATCCGGTTTTAGTACATCCGGAGGATGACTGGAAGTCACTCTGCCGGTGGGTGCGGACAACAAAAGGAACCTCTGTGCGTCCGGTGTGGACGGAGAGGGTGATGTGGATGCCGTGATTGCGGACTGTGATATCGTATTAGACGAAACTTACCATGTCAAAGCCATGCAGCAGAGCATGATGGAAACTTTCCGTACCTGTACCTATCTGGATACCTATGGCCGTCTGATCGTGCTCAGTTCCACGCAGATCCCGTTCCATGTGCGGAGAATCGTTGCAAATGCACTCGATATTTCCAAGGCAAAAGTGCGTGTCATCAAACCGCGTATCGGTGGAGGTTTCGGTGCAAAACAGACGGTTGTGACGGAAGTATATCCGGCGATCGTAACATGGAAGACCGGAAAACCTGCAAAAATGATCTACACCAGGGAGGAATCCATGATCGCATCCTCACCGCGCCACGAGATGGAAGTCCGTGTACGTCTTGGCGCAATGTCGGATGGAACGATCCGTGCCATCGACCTGCACACACTTTCAAATACAGGGGCGTTTGGTGAACATGGTCCGACTACGGTGGGATTAAGCGGCCACAAATCCATCCCGATGTACCACACGGAGGCATTCCGTTTTCAGTATGAGGTAGTCTATACAAACCGGATGTCCGCAGGCGCTTACCGCGGTTACGGTGCCACACAGGGTATTTTTGCGGTGGAGTCCACAGTCAATAATTGGCAGACAGACTTTCCATGGATCCGATCGTGCTTCGCCAGAAGAATATGATCCATGAGGGCGATGTGATGCCAGCTTATTATGGCGAGACTGCGAATAGCTGCCGCTTAGAGGAATGTCTGCTAAAGGCTTCTGATATGATCGGATGGAAAGAAAAAGGCATGCGCACTGTCATGCCGGATGGAAAGATCCGTGCACGCGGCGTTGCATGGCAATGCAGGGATCTTCCATTTCCAACTGTGACGTCGGTTCTGTCACGGTAAAATTAAGTGATGAGGGAACTTATCATATCACGGTCGGCTGTACCGATATGGGAACAGGGTGCGATACGATCATTGCCCAGTTTGCGGCGGATGTGTTAGAGACACCGATCGATAATATTTCCGTGTACGGTGTTGATACAGATATTTCCCCATATGATTCCGGTTCTTATGCGTCCAGTACGACCTATCTGACCGGAATGGCAGCAGTGAAGGCGTGTGAACAGCTGCGTGAACGCATCATCGCGCTTGCAGCAGTACGCATGAACAAAGATGCCTCGGCACTCACTTTTGACGGAGAAAATGTCATCGATGAGTCGGACGGCGCAAAAATGAGTCTGTTTGATATTGCAACTGCATCCATGTGCAACAATGAGATCTCACTGGAAGTAACATACTCACACAGCTCTCCGGTATCACCGCCACCATTTATGGCGGCGTGTGCGGAGATCGAGCAGACCCGGAAACAGGTGCTATCGAGTTATTGGATTACACCGCCTGTGTGGATTGTGGAACGGTTGTAAACACCAACTTGCAAGGGTACAGACTGAGGGTGGTCTTTTACAGGGAATCGGTATGACACTGTATGAAGATATCTGGTACGATGAGAGAGGAAAGAATCTTTCTAACTCCTTCATGCAGTATAAAGTGCCAAGCCGTTTAGATACCGACCGCATCCGTGTGGAATTTGACAGCAGCTATGAGCCGACCGGTCCTTTCGGTGCAAAATCAATCGGTGAGATCGTCATCAACACGCCGGCTCCGGCAATCGCAGATGCAGTTTACAATGCGACCGGTGTCTGGATCAATGAACTGCCGATCACACCTGAGAAAATCCTGAAGGGAATGAAGGTGATCTGATACGATACAGATAAATCTGATCTATCTTGCTGCCGGATACGCAAGGCGGTTCGGCAGCAATAAACTGCTTACGGAATTTCATGGAAAACCGTTGTTCCTGCATGGTCTGACAGAATTAGTGCGCCTGCAGAATATGTGCAGTTATCCGTGTAAGATCATTGTTGTGACTGCATACGATGAAATTGAGCAGTTGTGTAAAGAATTGTCTGCAATCGACTGTATCGTCGTGCGCAATCAAGGTACGCAAAACGACGGAATTGCCTCAAGCATTCGAAAAGGCATAGAGACAGCTGTCACTTATCCCGTGACAGCAACGGGTGATTCTGTCTCCTATGATATGTTTTTTCAGGCAGACCAGCCGTATGTAAAAGCAGAATTACTCCATGACTTTCTGGATGCATTTTTTCGCAGCAAAAAAGGGATCGGGGCTTTAGCGTGTGACGGCAGTCTGCGCAGCCCCAATCTTTTTTCGGAAACTTATCGCGGGAAACTGCTTGCACTGACCGGGGAGTGCGGCGGTAAAATAGTGATCCGTTCCCACCCGGATGATGTTTTCTCTTATCCGGTTTTAATGCCGGAATTTTTTGTTGATATCGATACAAGGGAGGATTATGCACATGAGAATGTATGACCTGATTGAAAAGAAAAAACTTGGCATGGAACTGACCACAGATGAGATCCGTTTTATGATCGATGGTTTTACGGACGGTTCGATTCCGGATTATCAGATGTCTGCCATGACGATGGCGATCTGTTTTCAGGGAATGAGTAAACGGGAAACGGTCGACCTGACACTTGCCATGCGTGACAGCGGGGATGTGCTCGATCTCTCTTCAATTCCGGGTGTGAAAGTAGATAAACACAGTACCGGCGGTGTGGGAGATAAGACATCGTTAGCGCTGACACCGATCATTGCTTCTCTTGGAGTTCCGGTTGCAAAGATGTCTGGAAGAGGACTTGGCCATACCGGAGGAACCATTGACAAACTTGAGAGTTTTCCGGGATTTACGACTGCGCTTCCGGAGGAAATCTTTTTTAAAAATGTCCGTGAGATCGGTATTGCACTGGCAGGGCAGACGGCCAATCTTGCCCCGGCGGATAAAAAGCTGTACGCACTGCGTGATGTCACGGCTACCGTCGATCAGATGTCACTGATTGCCAGCTCGATTATGAGCAAAAAATTAGCTTCCGGCAGTGATGCAATCGTGCTCGACGTCAAGACCGGAAACGGCGCATTTATGAAAAAATATGAGGACTCTGTCGCACTTGCAAAAGAGATGGTGTCGATCGGAACGATGGCAGGCAAAAAGACGGCGGCAGTCATCACGGATATGGACCAGCCGCTTGGAAATGCCGTTGGAAATGCCATCGAAGTGATCGAGGCGGTCGACACCTTAAAAGGAGAAGGCCCTTCGGATTTTAAAGAGGTAGTCTTTGCACTGGGGGCCCAGATGTTACTCTTTGCAGGACGTGCAGATTCATGCGAAGAGGCGGTAAAACTCATGCAGGATTCCATAGACAGTGGAGCTGCGCTTGATAAAATGGCTGAGTTTGTGAGAGCGCAGGGTGGGGATGCATCTTATGTATATGACACTTCAAAGTTCCCAAAAACAAAATATTCGGTCGAAGTAAAAGCAGCGTGCGGCGGATTCGTGCATCGCATTCTGGCGGAAAATATTGGCATTGCTGTATGACACTTGGCGGTGGACGTGAAACGAAGGACAGTGTGATCGATCTTTCTGTTGGCATTTATTTAAAGAAGAAAAATGGAGATGCTGTAGATACCGGTGACACACTGGCAGTCATTTATGCAAATGATCGTGAAAAAATGGATGCGGCTGCCGAAAAAGTACTGCATGCTTATGAAATTGCTGCCGTGCCGAAAGAAATGCTGCCGGTCGTAAGAGAATATATTTACGAATAAAGAATAAGATCTTTTTTTCCTTCATACAATCATATATGAAGAAAAATCAGAAAGAAAAAATAATAAACAGCTTAGAACTGCCGAAGGATCTGATGCTCGGCGCAGCGATCGTGACTGCAACCGGAAGGCATGAGGTTCTGATTTCTAATTATAAAGGAATCCTGGAATATGAGGATTCCTTTATCAAAATACAGACAAAAAACTGCAGGATCCTGATTTCCGGCTCACATCTTGCAATCGACTATTACACGAATGAGGAAATGAAAATTACCGGGTTTTTAGACACGATCCAGTACGAAAATTAACAGATGCTGCTCTCGGTAATTAAGTATTTTAAAGGATACGTGTATGTCCGTTTAAGCGGTTATGCGCCGGAACGTTTCCTGAATTTATGCGGAAGCCATGATATTCTGATCTGGAATTTGAAATCTACGAAGGATGGATACGAATTCTGCATCAGTGTAGCAGGTTTTAAGCAGTTACGTCCGATCTTAAAAAAAACAAGAACACATATCCGCATCCAAAAAAGATATGGCATGCCGTTTGAATTGTACCATTACCGCAAACGGAAAATGTTTGCAATGGGCATGCTGTTATTTGCAGGGCTGATCTATTACCTTTCCGGTTTTATCTGGAATATTGAAGTCAACGGCAATTCCTATCTGTCTGAGGAAGTCGTACTCTGCTTTCTTTCGAAAGAACATGCCTCTTTTGGCACAAAGAAAAAAAAATATTGACTGTGCGGCTTTAGAGGAAACGTTAAGAAGCCGTTATCCCGAAGTGATCTGGACTTCCATCAAAATCTACGGCACCAAAATGACGGTTGATATCCAGGAAAATCTGCTCCCGGAAGAAAATTATGAGGAAAAGAAAGAGGAGACAGCGCACGATATCGTTGCTGCCGATGATGGCTTGATCACAGAAATGATCACAAGAAGTGGTACACCGGTAGTGACTGTAGGAACCCCGGTGAAAAAGGGAGATGTGTTAGTCAATGGGTATGTTGAGATTCTAAATGATGACGGAGAGACGGCACAATATCTTTACCGCACCGCAGATGCGGATGTCATTGCAAAAGTTACATATTCCTACCATGATGAGATACCGATGGAATATGTAAAAAAAGTATCGACTGGCGCAGAAAAAATAACTTATCAGGTCAGAATTCTGGATTATCTGATCGAAAATCCTTTTTTTTTCACCGGTGGAAGAACCATATGAAGTTGTGTCGGATGTGTCACAATTTCACTTTACAGATAATTTTTATCTTCCGGTTTATCTGTCAGACAGACCTATCTGGGCTATAAAAATGAACAAAAGACGTACACAGAAAAGGAGGCAAAACGACTGGCTTCTGAGAATCTTAAGAAATATCTTGACGATTTGGAAGAAAAAGGTATTCAAATTACAGAAAAAAATGTTATTATAGAGAGAACGAAGAAAAAATATGTGGTGAAAGGAACGATTGGCACTTTAAAATCCATTGTTTCCTATCAGCCGACAAAAATCATCGAACAATCGAGCGAAGAGAGGCAACCGACGGATGAGTCTGACTGAACTATCATTAAATATACCGACTGATCATGTGGCCAATGTATTTGGTCAGTTTGATGCGTATATCAAAAAAATTGAACGCACCTTAAACGTCACTGTGGTTTTACGCGGTGAGAGTATGAAGCTCCTTGGAGAGGAACATAATTTAAAAAAAGCGGAACAGGTATTTTTACAGCTGATCGAATTATCAAAAAGAGGCAATATCATTACTGAGCAGAATGTCAATTATGCACTGGCACTTTCGGAGGAGGAAAAAGAATCCGCAATCGTGGAGATCGATAAGGACTGTATCTGCCATACGATCAACGGCAAGCCGGTCAAACCAAAGACACTTGGACAGAAAGCATATGTGGATGCGATACGCCAGAAAATGATCGTGTTTGGCATGGGTCCTGCAGGAACCGGTAAAACTTATCTTGCAATGGCAATGGCGATCACGGCGTTTAAGAATGAAGAAGTGGGAAGGATCATCCTGACACGTCGCATCGAAGCCGGCGAGAAATTAGGATTTTTGCCGGGGGATTTACAGAGTAAGGTCGACCCGTATTTAAGACCGCTTTATGATGCATTATATCAGATCATGGGAGCAGAAAGCTTCCAGAAAAATATGGAAAAGGGGCTGATCGAGGTTGCACCGCTTGCATACATGCGCGGACGTACACTTGACAACGCATTTATCATATTAGATGAGGCGCAGAACACCACACCGGCGCAGATGAAAATGTTCCTTACCCGTATCGGTTTTGGATCTAAGGCGGTGATCACCGGTGATGCAACCCAGAAGGATTTAACACCTGGCACAGCATCCGGTCTTGATGTTGCCTTAAAAGTATTAAAAAAAGTGGATGAGATCGGCATCTGTGAACTGACCAGCAAAGATGTGGTCCGTCATCCGGTTGTACAGAAGATCGTGAAGGCTTATGAAGATTATGAAAACCGCAGTAAGAGCGCATCAAAAAGAAGACAGGAGACTCGCCAGCGATGAATGACCGCTTTGTAATCAAAAGAGGATGGAATCAGGTCTGCATGTTTATCGTTACCATTGCAGCCATACTTTTACTGTGTGCAAAACAACAGATTTTACTGGATCAGATTTTAGGGATTGTCTGTGTTGCCATGATATGGTTTGTATTGTTTCTTTTCTTTATAGAACACGATCGTGCGGAAGGACTGATCAGCCATAACCGTGAAACAGATTTCAAAAAAGTATTATATAGTTATACGGCAGCAGCGGTGGTGGTTGTGTTTGCATCATACTTTCCTGAATTTGTAAAACCGCTGGTATTTGTACCGCTCATTATTGCAGCCTTTGTTTCCGAACGTCTTGCGCTTATCACCGGTATTTTCTGGGATTCCATGATATGTCTGGTTATGGGACTGCATTCACAGGAACTGATATTGTACTGTCTGTTGACAATCTTTGGTGTGATCCTTGCCGGGACGGCGGAGGAAGCCACAAAACAGGAAAAAAAACTTATCTGGTATGAAGTGCTGTTGTTCTGCCTCTCCGTTTTACTTCCAGTCACCTTTTATTATCTGACCTATCAGGAGGTACATTTTGTGCTTTTATTATGGGGAATTGGAGAGGGTGCCATCAGTGTTTTGTGGCTGCAGTTTGGCTATCCGCATTTCTCACATTTGAGGGAACAGGAAGTAAATGATATCCTGACGGATATTATAGATGATACTTATCCTCTTGTCCGTGAACTGTCAAATTTTTCGAAACAGGAATATCAGCATGCACGCAGAGTTTCAAGACTTGCAGCAAGCTGTGCGAGAGTTGCCGGGGCAGATGAAAAGACCTGCGCGGCGGCAGGATTTTATTACCGGATCGGGATCATGGAAGGTGAACCGCTCACAGAGAGCGGAATCCGCATTGCACAGGAACACTGTTTCCCGGAAGATGTCATACGTATCATCAGTGAATATGACGGCGAAACAGCACCGCCTTCATCCATCGAGTCCGCGATCGTACATATGGTAAATGGCCTGGTCAAAAAGATAGAAGTTTTTGACAGTTATACAATGGCAAGCGAATGGAATCAGGATATGGTCATCTACCAGACATTAAACGAATATTCTGCAAGCGGAATTTATGATCAGTCCGGGCTCGGCATGAATATGTTTTTAAAGATCAGGGAATATCTTGTAAATGAAGAAACCTTCTTCTTTTAAAAAACGTATAAAATACAAAAAGATATAAAAACTGCCTGTAAGGCACAGAAATGAGGAAATTTATGAGTCTTTTTATAGAAAAAGAAACAGATACTGATTTTCATTTGATGAGGAGGCACTCGCAAAAGAAGTGACAGACTATGCAATCGAGCATGAGGGATTTCCGTTTGAAGCTGAGATCAATCTGACACTCACGGACAATGATGGAATCCACGCCATCAATAAAGAATACCGTGACATTGATGCGCCGACGGACGTTTTGTCATTTCCGATGCTTTCTTATGAGAGCGCAGGAGATTTTTCGAAATTAGAAGATAATTACGATGACAATTTCAACCCGGACACAGGCGAAATAATGCTCGGTGATATCATTATCTCTGTTGACAAAGTAAAGGAACAGGCAAAAAAGTTATGGGCACAGTGAAAAACGTGAATATGCATTTTTTAATCCTTCACAGTATGCTTCATTTATTTGGATATGACCATATGACACCGGAGGAAGCTGCCATTATGGAGGGAAAACAAACTGAGATCTTAAACGAGATGAACATTTTAAGATAACGAGGATTAAGTCATATGGGCAAACAAAATAAAAAAAGCAGTACAAGTTTTCTTGTGCAGGGTTCTATTCTTGCTATCGCATCCATCGTCAGCCGTATTATCGGTCTGATCTACCGTATCCCGCTGACAAATATTATCGGGGATACCGGAAATGACTACTATGGAACTGCTTTCCAGATTTATAATATATTATTGATCATTTCATCCTACAGTCTGCCGCTCGCAGTATCAAAACTTGTATCTGCAAATTATTCACAGGCAGAAGACACAATGTATACCGCATTTTAAAATGTGCATTGATCTTCGGTGTATGTACCGGTACGGTCGCCGCACTGATCCTTTTGTTTGGTGCTGAGTTTATCACAGGCACGCTGATGAAAACACCGATGAGCGTCTTCGCTGTGCGTGTACTGATCCCTGTACTTCTGATTGTTGCAGTACTTGGTGTTATGAGAGGATTTTTTCAGGGACTTGGAACAATGATGCCGAGTGCAACTTCCCAGATCTTAGAGCAGATTGCAAATGCAATCGTCAGTGTATGGGCAGCGTATGTATTGGCTGATTATGGTGCAAAGGCTGGAGCACTGCTTGGTGATGCTGATAATTATTCCGCAGCATACGGAGCAGCAGGAGGAACGCTTGGTACTGCGATCGGAGCACTGGTTGCATTATTATTCTGTACCTTTGTACTGGTTGTATATCTGTGTGCGTTCAAACGCAGTCTGCACAGAGAGCGGAAAAGAAACGTTGATTCCTATGGCTCGATATTTCATCTGCTTATCATAACGATCATCCCGGTTTTACTGAGCAGTACGATCTACAACTGCAATACCGTCATAGATCAGGCTGTATATAAACACATTGCTGCATATCAGGGATATACCGCGAACCAGTATGGTTCCTGGAATGGTATTTATACTGGAAAATATACGGTTCTGATCAATGTTCCGATCTCCATTGCATCAGCGATGGCGGCATCCTCTGTTCCTGCACTGACTGCTGCCTATGCAGCCGGGAAAAAAGGCGAAGCAAAACGACAGATCGGGATTGCAACACGTTTTATCATGGTGATTGCTTTTCCATGTGCAGTTGGCATGGGCATACTTGCATCACCGATCTTACAGCTTTTGTTCCGTGATTCATCGGAGACTGCTGCACATATGTTACAGGTAGGAGCTGTTACGATTTTGTTTTTTTCACTGTCAACGCTTTCAAACGGTCTTTTACAGGGAATCGGCCGCATGAAAGAACCGATCAAAAATGCGATCATTGCACTGGTACTGCATTTAGGACTGCTGGCAGCACTTATGTTCTTGTTTGACTTAAACATTTTTGCAGTCGTTATCGCAAATGCAGCATTCGGTCTTATCATGTGTATTTTAAATGCAGGATCAATCCGCCGTTACAGTGGATATCATCAGGAAATTCGAAAAACATTTTTTGTCCCTGCAATCGCCGCTGCCGGTATGGGTGTTGTTGTATGGCTCGTCTATCATGGCATTCTGTACGTGCTGCGTGTTAATGCTGTAGCAACGCTTTTGTCGATCGTAATTGGAGCGGCGGTATATGCAGTGTTACTGTTGCTGTTAAAAGGATTAAATGAGCAGGAAATCTTACGTTTTCCGAAAGGCCGCATGCTGGCAGATGTCGCAAAAAAAATGCACTTATTAAAATAGCTGACGGCATGTGTTTAGACATTCTATAACCATGAAAAAATATTTCTGACAAGTGAATAAAAAGTAAAATTTGGCAAATACTTATCGTAAAACCGGAATATGGAGTGATGGGATGAAAAAAACGACGAGTATTTGCCTTTTTACCGGAATGATCTTTCTTTTATTGGTCATGGTTGTTTATTTACTGTTTACACAACAGGATACGGGGGAAAAAGAACAGGATCTTGCTGTGGCAACCGAAGAAATGCCGGCAGAAACGGATACAGAAAAAGAAGTTAAGACAACAGAGAGTCTTGCAGTTTATGAACCGTATGCGTATATCATAAAACAAAAGGATGGGATTCTGGTCGTATACCAGAGTGATGGTATTACAGAATTCTTTGAAACAAATATCCGCATCCGTGATCTGAATGAAGATATGGTAAAAAAATTGGAAAATGGGATCCGGTTTTCGGACGATCAGGAATTGTACGCCTTTTTGGAGAGCTATTCCAGTTAGATTGCTGCAGCCTTTCTGATATTGATGAATTACCAGCAATAACTATGGGTTTCACGGATTGAATGTTTGTTTTTTGTATGTTAAAATAATCAATGGTTTATCCTGTTACGGACAAATAAACTATATAAATATCGAAAAAGGTTTTTAATATGACAGAAACAGAAAGTTGCAGTCATTGGCGGCGGAGCATCCGGGCTGATGGCTTCTATTGCGTCTGCTTTAGCAGGTGCAGATACAATCATCTTAGAACATATGGACGTGTAGGTAAGAAAATACTTGCCACGGGGAATGGAAAATGTAATTATACAAACGAGGTGCAGGGATTATCGTGTTACAGAGGCGAAAACCCTGCTTTTGCTGTACCGGTATTCAGACAGTTCGATCAAAAAAAAACAGTGGCGTTTTTTCGTGAGATCGGTATCGAACCAAAAATAAAAAACGGCTATTATTACCCGGCGAGTGAACAGGCTGCTTCTGTTCTGGATGTCCTTCGCATGGAAGCCGCATATACCGGTGTAAAGGAGATTGTCTCCTGTGAGATCAAAGCAATAAAAAGACAGGGGGATTTCTTTCTGATCCGGACAGGCACAGGAGATTTTCGCGTAAAATCAATCATTTTTGCAACCGGTCTTTTCGCTTCACCGAAGAGTGGGTGTGACGGCAGTGCGCTTCCATATATTGAACACTTTGGGCACCATATCATAGATATTGTACCGGCGCTGGTGCCGTTGCAGTGCAGGCAGTCATTCTTTAAAATGCTTGCAGGAATCCGTGCAGAAGTTTCGATAAGACTGTACATAAACGGAGCAGAAACGACCAGAGAACGTGGTGAATTACAGCTGACGGATTATGGAATATCGGGAATTCCGGTTTTTCAGATCAGCCGATATGCAACCAGAGCTTTAAAACAGAAAAAACAGGTATATGCACAGATCGATTTTATGCCGGACCGGTCTTTTGGGGAAGTGAATGATCTGCTGAAACTGCGTTTTTGCATGAATGCTCACGGAAAAGATGCCTCTCAGGCGATGATCGGTCTCTGCAATAAAAAGCTTGCAGAGGTACTCTTAAAAGAAGCCGGGATTGATCTTCATATTCCGTCAAAAAAAGTACCGGAAAAACAACTGACACGTCTGACAAAACTGCTGAAAGACCTGCGTGTCGACATCACAGGAAGCAAAGATATCGCGCAGGCACAGGTCTGTGCGGGCGTGTGGACACACGCGAGATCGATGCAGCCAGCATGATGTCAAAATTAATTCCGGGACTGTTTTTCGCAGGAGAAGTCGTTGATATTGAT
>ENA-OQCN01000414-OQCN01000414.1-human-gut-metagenome-genome-assembly--contig:-NODE-414-length-22970-cov-2.022545_pt1 | contig 22970 bp, 29 predicted proteins | sample MGYA00242497_ERZ504576 | MGnify/ENA primary metagenome ERZ504576 (study PRJEB26092, sample SAMD00036296) | human gut metagenome | host: Homo sapiens | study: EMG produced TPA metagenomics assembly of... | reverse complement strand
TGAACAGGTGACTTTACGCTGAAACACGAAAAACGTACTGACAAAAATCAGACTACGTGAATCGGGAATGATGAAATGAGTATGAAAGGAAAAAAAAATCGTACTAGGTATAACCGGAAGTATAGCCGCCTATAAAGCGGCTATACTCATTCGCGGACTTATTAAGAAGGGAGCGGAAGTACAAGTCGTGATTACCCCCGCAGGCAAAGAATTCATCACACCTATCACTTTGTCTGCATTAACAAGCAAACCTGTTATCAGCGAGTTTTTTGCCCAGCGTGACGGGACATGGAACAGCCACGTTGATTTGGGACTATGGGCGGATGCCATGATTATCGCTCCGGCTACCGCATCCACTATTGGTAAAATGGCCAACGGAATAGCGGACAATATGCTGATCACGACTTATCTGTCAATGAAAGCTCCCGTATTCGTAGCTCCGGCAATGGATCTGGATATGTTCGCACACCCTTCCACCCGGAAGAATCTGGACACGCTCCGTTCTTACGGAAATCATATTATAGAACCGGCAGAAGGGGAACTGGCAAGCCATCTGGTAGGAAAAGGCAGAATGGAAGAACCGGAAAAAATAGTGGAAATTCTGGAAGCTTTCTTTGCCAAACAACAAGACATGGCCGGAAAGAAAGTAGTCATTACCGCCGGTCCAACCTACGAGAAAATAGATCCGGTACGCTTTATCGGCAATTATTCTTCAGGAAAAATGGGATTCGCACTTGCCGAGGAATGCGCTTCACGTGGAGCGGAAGTATCGCTAATCAGCGGACCGGTAACGATTCAGGCCCATCACCCTAACATCCGCCGCATAGATGTGGAAAGTGCCGGAGAAATGTACGAAGCCGCCATCCGCGAGTTTCCTACAGCTTCGGCCGGCATCCTGTGTGCGGCAGTGGCCGACTTTACCCCGGAAACCGTAGCCGGTCATAAAATCAAAAGAGAGAAAGATAATTTAACACTGCAACTGAAACCCACACAAGACATTGCCGCCGCACTGGGAAACCGGAAAAAAGACGGACAGACATTAGTGGGATTTGCTTTGGAAACAAATGATGAAACAAAAAATGCACAAGGAAAACTGGAACGTAAGAACCTTGATTTCATTGTACTGAACTCATTGAACGACCAAGGAGCAGGGTTTCGTTGTGATACCAACAAAATAACGATTATAGACCGTCAGGGAGCAACTCCTTATCCGCTGAAAAGCAAACAGGAAGTAGCAAGGGATATTATTGACAGACTGGTAAATAATAAATAATTTCTTAATTTGCCACGTTGCCAATGTGCTAATGCGCTAATTACCATGCGGAATACAACAGCGCAGCAAATTAGCAAATTGACAAATCAGCAAATTATTAAAAAGGAGCAAGAATATGCTGCAATCTATCTATATACAAAATTATGCATTGATTGATACATTGGATATCAGTTTCACCCCCGGTTTCTCTGTCATCACCGGAGAGACCGGCGCCGGTAAATCGATTATTCTAGGCGCTATCGGCTTGTTACTGGGACAACGGGCCGATATCAAAGCGATCAAGAAAGGCGCCAATAAATGTATTGTAGAAGCACGTTTCAACATCTCCGCCTATCAGATGGAGCCTTTCTTTACCCAAAGAGATTTGGAATATGATCCGGATGAATGTATTATCCGCCGCGAGTTATATGCATCAGGTAAAAGCCGCGCATTCATAAACGATACTCCGGCCTCATTGGCGCAGATGAAGGAACTGGGCGAGAAACTGATAGATGTACATAGCCAGCATCAAAACCTGTTGCTCAACAGTGAGGGATTCCAATTGAATGTATTGGATATCCTGGCACAAGATGACAACGAACTTTCAGCATACAAGGATATTTATACCGAGTACAGAAACGTATGCAAACAGCTGGCCGACTTCATAACGCAAGCCGAGCAAAGCCGGAAGGATGAAGATTACATCCGGTTCCAACTGGAACAGCTGGATGATGCAAACCTTCAGGAAGGAGAACAAACCGAACTGGAACAGGAAGCCGAAACCTTGAATCATGCCGAAGAGATAAAAGCGGGTTTGTACAAAGTGGACCAAATAATGGCTTCGGAAGATGCCAGCCTGTTATCCGCTACCAAAGAATGTATGCAAACCCTGCATAACATAGCGAGAGTGTACACACGTGCCCAGGAATGGATAGGGCGTTTAGACAGTTGTTACATAGAACTGAAAGATCTGTCGCATGAAATAGCAGGCGCACAGGAGGAAGTGGAGTTCAACCCCACCCGTCTGGATATGTAAATGAACGCCTGAACTTAATCTACTCTCTGCAACAGAAACATCACGTACAAACAATAGAGGAATTGATAGCTGTGCAAACCGACTACCATGAGAAGCTGAACGCCATCACTTCTTTTGACGACCGTATAGCAGAACTTACCGCCCAAAAAGAAACGCTATATGACAAAGTGATAAAGCAAGCTGCTGTGTTGACAAAACTCCGTTCCCAATCGGGCAAGCACATTGAAAGACAGATGCAAAGCCTGCTGGTTCCTCTCGGTATGCCCAATGTGCGCTTTGTGGTGGAACTGAATCCGCGCAAGGAACCGGACAGTAAAGGGATGGACAGTGTGACATTCCTGTTTTCGGCCAACAAGAATGGAACATTACAAAATGTAGCTTCCGTAGCATCGGGTGGTGAGATTGCCCGTGTCATGCTTTCGCTGAAAGCCATGATAGCCGGAGCTGTGAAACTGCTACTATCATCTTTGATGAAATAGACACCGGAGTTTCCGGTTCCATCGCCGAGAAAATGGCGCTCATCATGCAGGAGATGGGAAAACAAAACCGTCAGGTCATCAGCATCACCCACCTGCCCCAGATTGCAGCACGCGGCATCACTCATTATAAAGTATATAAGGAAGATACGGAAACAGGCACCAACAGCCACATCCGCCGCCTGACTGATGAAGAAAGAGTAAAAGAAATTGCCAATATGCTAAGTGGGGCTACCTTGACAGAGGCAGCCCTGAACAATGCAAAGGCGCTGATAAGTGGCTAGTGCCAAGTGATTTATGGACTGTCATATTGCAGACATTAATCACTTACCACTAACCACCTGTCACTAACCATTAACCACTAATTAGACATGTTAGAAAAGAATGAAATGATTTTCGGTGTACGCGCTGTTATTGAAGCCATACAAGCCGGAAGAGAGATAGATAAAGTATTGGTGAAGAAAGATATACAGAGCGAACTGTCCAAAGAACTGTTTACCTGCTTGAAAAATACCCTCATCCCTGTTCAGCGTGTACCCGTGGAGCGTATTAACCGTATTACCCGGAAAAACCATCAGGGAGTTGTAGCATTCATCTCCTCTGTCACCTACCAGAAAACAGAAGATCTGGTACCTTTCCTGTTTGAAGAAGGAAAAACACCCCTATTCGTCATGCTGGATGGAATTACCGATGTACGTAACTTCGGAGCCATTGCCCGTACCTGCGAATGTGCCGGTGCAGATGCCATTATTATTCCCTCGAAAAACAGTGTCAGTGTCAATGCCGACGCAATGAAAACATCAGCAGGAGCTCTGCACACTCTTCCCGTATGCCGCGAACAAAATCTGACTAATACCATCAAGTATCTGAAAGACTGCGGATTCAAGATTGTAGCAGCCACGGAAAAAGGTGATTATGATTACACCAAAGCAAACTATAAAGACCCTGTATGTATCATTATGGGAGCCGAGGACACAGGTGTTCCCTACGAACACCTTTCCCTGTGCGATGAATGGATCAAAATACCGTTAATGGGTAAAATAGAATCATTGAACGTATCGGTTGCTGCAGGTATTCTGATTTATGAAGCTGTAAAGCAACGCGGCTTCACAGAAGACAAAACGGCATCCGCTTTATAAATACCGTATCATCGTTAACAAACAACTAACTATATCATGAAGAAAGTACTTTTGATACTGGCATGCGGCATAGCCGCCCAGCTAAGCTATGCACAAGCAACCCCCAAGTGGGCCGGCAAAGCTAAAAAAGCCGTTTTTTCCATCGTTACATACGATAAAGATAACAAAATCAAGAATACAGGAAATGGATTCTATATCAATGAAAATGGAACGGCATTATCTGATTACACCCTGTTTGAAGGAGCCGAACGCGCAGTAATCATTAACGCGGACAGTAAAGAATTACCTGTATTGCGTATCTTGGGAGCCAACTCCATGTATGACATCGTAAAATTTAATACTGAAACCGATAAAAAGACCATAGCATTAAAATCGGCATCACAGCCGGCATCGGTAGGTGAAACAGTCTATCTGCTACCCTACTCGACTCAAAAAGCGGCAACCTGCCAGACAGGGACCGTCACCAAAGTAGACACCATCGGCGACAAGGCATATTACTATACACTGGCAATGACAACCAACGAAAAAACAGTAAGTTGCCCTATTATGAATGCCAATGGAGAAGTATTAGGTTTAATCCAAAAAAACGCATCGGATGAAGCCAAGGAAAGTTATGCCATCGGAGCTACATACGGTGCCTCGCTGAGCATCACCGCCCTTTCTTTGAACGACATGTCACTGAATAAAATCGGTATCAAAAAAGGACTGCCCGAAACAGAAGACCAAGCACTGGTGTACCTGTTCATGGCATCTTCACAACAAAATCAGGACGAATATATCACCACATTAAACGATTTCCTGGAACAATATCCCAACAGCGCGGACGGATATATACGCCGTGCCACTACTTATATGGGCTTTAATGATGATGAACACAACGCTTTGGCAGATGCCGACCTGAAGAAAGCACTGGAAGTGACAGCCAACAAGAGTGAAACGCAATATAATATCGCTAAATTAATTTATTCGTACACCATCTCTTTAGGTGACAAGAAACCATACGGTGACTGGAGTTACGACAAAGCTCTCTCCATCATTCATGATGCCATGCAAGCCGACAACCAACCCATTTACACACAATTGGAGGGAGATATTCTGTTTGCTATGAAGAAATATCCTGAGCATACGCCGCTTATGAGAAAGTGAACCAGTCTTCCATAGCCTCTGCCGCTACATTTTACTCGGCAGCCAAAACCAAACAACTGATTGAAGGAACAGATATGAACGAGGTTATTGCCTTGATGGATAGTGCTGTGGCACGTTTCACCAAGCCTTATACATCGGAAGCGGCTCCTTATTTCTATGAACGGGCAGAGATAAAAGCCCAGACAGGCAAATACCGTGAAGCGGTAATAGATTATGATACTTTTTATGATGCCATCGGTGGACGCGTTACAGCCGCCTTTTATCTGCAACGCGAACAGGCGGAAATACAATGTAAAATGTATCAGCAAGCTATCAACGACATTAATAAAGCAGTAGAAATGACTCCTGAGGATGTAGCCATGTGGGTGGAAAAAGGTTCGGTGCATCTACGTGTAGGGCAACATAACGAAGCAATAGAAGCATTGGAAAAGGCTATCTCTTTAGACCCGAAAGCCGCAGCCGCATATCGTATGCTGGGATACTGCCAGATACAATTAAAGAAAAACAAAGAAGCCTGTGCAAATTTTGCCAAAGCAAAAGAACTGGGCGATGAAGTGGTAGACGGACTGATACAGAAGTATTGCAAATAATACCGGGAAGCTCCATCTGAAATCCGCGAATCTTGCTACATGATTTCTGAAATCTTGTTGCATGATTCGCGGATTTTTGCTACAAGATTTCAGGAAACATTCCCTGCCATTCATGAAAAAGCAGGAAAGAAAAAATTCTACTTATCTTCCAACTGCCGTATAATCAGTACCCGTTTCGTATCTTCCGTCACCCGGAAACGGTCATCGCTACGCTCTCCTACCAGCCATACAATCCGGTCTGCTGAGCAAACCACATACTGATTTTCTTTCTGGAAAAGAGAAAACTTACGATCTGTCAGATAATCGCTGACCTTCTTTTTCCCTTTCATTCCGAAAGGAACAAACTTATCCCCCTGCCGCCATTTACGCACCGTGAGAGGTAGTACCACCTTGTCCGCATCCAAACAGGCCGTATTCTTATTCCTGGGAATGACAAAGTCCGGCATTATTTCCTGCGTTTCCATTGCAAGCCGGAATGGGGGCACATTTTCCTCCACTTCCTCATCCGCCGGCTTCCTCCTGCGAATAATCAGCTCCGTCCTGTCGCGCAGCACCTCCCATCCGGCAGAAACGAATCTTTTTCCCGACTGGGCAGACAAACTGCGGAATACATCTCCTACCTGAACGGAATTGAAACCTAACGGATGAAGAATCTCAAACAGCAAAGCCGCCGGAACACTCTCTTCCATCAAACGAGAAATAAGAATATGGCCGGACTTTTCCATCACCCTTTCTTTCCCCGCCTCTATTTCCTTATTATATATAAGAGAAACATCAGTCAGACGTCTGGATGTTTCAGCTATACTTTCACTGACAGAAGGATTCAGCTCACGCAACATCGGAAGAATATTCAGACGGATTTTATTACGCATATATTCATCTTGCAGATTGGTACTGTCTGTAACATAACCTTGACGCAAACAACGCAAATAATCCAAAATATCCTGACGGCTCACCTCCAACAAAGGCCGTACAATGCAGCCGTTATGCGGACTGATACCTTTCAAGCCATTGATTCCCGCGCCACGTATCAAATTCAATAAAAAAGTTTCCACACTATCGTCCCGATGATGGGCTACGGCAATAACAGCCATCCCCCTCTCCTTACGCAGTTGTTCGAACCAATCATAGCGCATTTCGCGAGCTGCCATCTCAATAGAAACATGATGCCTTGAAGCATAAGCGACTGTATCAAAATGAGTAACATGCAAAGTCACTCCCAGCCCTTTACACAACTCATTGACAAACCTTTCATCTCTATCGGACTCCTCACCACGAAGATGGAAGTTACAATGGGCAGCCTCACAATGATACCCTAAAACAAGCAAGACACGCAACAAAGCTACCGAATCCGCTCCGCCACTCAATGCCACTAACACCTTATCATGCAAAGTGAAAAGTTGTTTTTCCTCTATATACTTCTGAATATTCCAATGAAACATGACACAAAGATAAGGGTTCTGCAAGACAAAAACAAAGTGCCTGTTCTTTATTTAAAAACAATCTAAATAGTTTGCATACTTCTAAGTAATAACTTATCTTTGCGAAAAATTTAAAACAAGATGCGTTTATCCGAATTAAGAACAGGAGAAAAAGGCGTAATAGTCAAGGTGTTAGGTCACGGTGGTTTCCGCAAGCGAATCGTTGAAATGGGTTTTATTAAAGGAAAAACCGTAGAGGTAATCTTGAACGCCCCTTTGAAAGACCCTATAAAATACAGACTACTAGGTTACGAGATCTCCCTCCGAAGACAAGAGGCAGATATGATTGAGGTGGTAAGCGAGCAGGAAGCACGCACGATGCAAAACCCTTACCATGGTTCCATAACAGAAGATGTACCGTGCCCGAATCAGAACTGGTGGCACTGGCAAAAGGCAAACGCCGTACAATCAATGTAGCCTTAGTAGGTAATCCTAATTGTGGAAAGACTTCGCTATTCAATATTGCATCCGGCGCCCATGAACATGTAGGAAACTACAGTGGTGTGACAGTAGATGCCAAAGAAGGTTTTTTCGACTTCCAAGGTTATCATTTCCGTATTGTAGATTTACCCGGAACCTATTCTCTTTCAGCCTATACTCCGGAAGAACTTTATGTACGCAAACATATCATTGAAGAAACTCCGGATGTAATCATCAAATGTGGCAGACTCTTCCAACCTGGAACGTAATTTCTATCTTACCACCCAATTGATTGACATGAATGTGCGTATGGTCATCGCACTGAATATGTATGACGAACTGGAAAGCAGCGGCAACAAACTGGATTACATCAAGTTAAGCCAATTGATCGGAGTGCCTATGATACCTACTGTCTGCCGGCGGGGTGAAGGCATAGACCAACTGTTCCATGTTATCATCGGTATTTACGAAGCGGGGATTTCCTGTCACAAAAGGGCGAAATACGTTCTGAAATTCTGGAAGATCTGAGAGACTGGCACAAAACCTATGTACCCGACCACGAATTCGGAAGCCACAAAGAAGAGGAAGATGCCCGCCCACGCGGATATATGCGCCATATTCACATTAACCACGGTCCTGAACTGGAGCGCAGTATCGAAGAAGTAAAAAAAGCAATCAGTCAAAACGAAGACATACGCCATAAATACTCCACCCGCTTCCTATCTATCAAATTACTGGAAAACGATAAGGAAATAGAAAATTTCATCTCTACACTGCCTAATGGCAAAGAAATTATAGCGATACGCAACAAGGAAACCTTACGTATCCGTAAAGTGATGAACGAAGACAGCGAGCAAGCTATTACGGATGCTAAATATGGTTTTATTACCGGAGCTTTGAAGGAAACATTCACCGACAATCATTTGGAAAAAGAACAAACAACCCGCGTGATAGACAGTATTGTGACACATCGCATTTGGGGATATCCTATTTTTTTCCTGTTCCTTTACATCATGTTTGAGGGAACCTTTGTTTTGGGTGACTACCCTATGCAAGGTATTGAATGGCTAGTAGACCAGTTGGGCAACCTGATACGGAACAATATGGCTGAAGGTCCTTTGAAAGACTTACTGATAGATGGTATTATCGGTGGAGTGGGCGGTGTTATCGTTTTCCTGCCGAATATCCTCATATTATACTTTTTTATTTCTATATTGGAAGATTCGGGGTATATGGCACGCGCCGCATTTATCATGGATAAAATAATGCACCGGATGGGACTGCATGGCAAGTCCTTTATCCCACTGATTATGGGATTCGGTTGTAATGTACCTGCCATAATGGCAACACGTACTATAGAAGATCGAAAGTCCAGACTAATCACCATGTTGGTGAATCCTTTAATGTCCTGTAGTGCGCGTCTTCCCATATATTTAGTTATGATAGGTGCTTTTTTCCCTAACTGCGCCAGCTTTATGTTACTTTGTATCTATACAGCAGGTATTTTATTAGCAGTAATAATGGCCCGTATTTTCAGTAAATTTCTGGTGAAAGGAGAAGATTCTCCATTTGTGATGGAACTCCCCCCCTATCGTATGCCTACCTCTAAAAGTATCATGCGCCATACATGGGAAAAAGGAGCACAATATCTGAAAAAGATGGGAGGCATTATCATGATTGCCTCAATTATTATTTGGTTTCTAGGGTATTATCCACGGCATGATGCTCATGAAAGCGTAGCCGAACAACAAGAAAATTCATATATCGGACAAATAGGCAAAGCAATAGAGCCTGTTATCAAACCGCTAGGATTTGACTGGAAGTTAGGAATCGGACTTATTTCAGGTGTAGGCGCTAAAGAATTGGTAGTAAGTACACTAGGAGTATTATACACAAATGAAGGAGATGTGGAAAATGTGAATCTTTCTAACCGCATCCCCATTACTCCACTGGTTGCATTAGCTTACATGCTGTTTGTATTGATTTACTTCCCCTGTATTGCCACTTTCGCAGCAATCAAGCAAGATCCGGCAGTTGGAAATGGGCCATATTCACAGCAGGATACACCACTGGATTGGCTTGGCTTATTGCATTTACTGTATTTCAAATAGGAAGTCTTATCGTTTAATAAACCTAAACCTAAAATTATTTGTTTATCAAGCATGGAGTTACAACAAATTATAGTTATTGCAATTGTATGCCTCTGCACCATATGGATAAGCATACGTATCTTTCAGTATTTCAAGCGCATAAAGAACAATAGCAATCCGTGTGAATGCTGTAGTTCGGACTGCGCCATGAAGTCTATGCAGAACAAGCCAAAGTACGGTTGCGAAAAAAATGCAGAAAAAGTGAGAAAAAAATAGCAGAATATTTGCAGATTAAAAAAAATGTCGTACCTTTGCAACCGCAATCGAGAAACAAAGATTGCTAACGACAAGGTTCCTTGGATGAGTGGCTTAGTCAGCGGTCTGCAAAACCGTGTACGGCGGTTCGAATCCGCCAGGAACCTCCAAAAGCGATGGATTAGAATGAAAATTTCTAATCCATTTTCGCTTTTCAGCTACTTACGTCCTCTATGGTAGAAGTAGAGAAGGGTGGGCTTCCACCCCCGCGACTCCACTGGAGATGTTGAGGCTTTATAGCTCCCTCTATAAATTATATTACAGACATCCATCTGCATGCGAAATCAAACAACAAACCGTTTTCACCCCGTATGACGAATGTGAATATTTTATGGACGGGTGCGATATAATGTTAGATCAACTTTATTCTTATCCCCTGGGATTAAAATGCATTATATGCCATGAGCAAAGGAATTATAGTTGTAGGAGGTACAGAAGAGGAACATTACAACTTATTAGGCAAAGACAGACTTCATCCTATCATCAACGTATACCCTGAAGAAAATGACATTTATAATAAACTAGATAGTTTATTAGCTAACCCAAATTTCTCAATTATCCGCCGACAGCATTGAATATATCAAAAAATACCATTGCCCAATAAGGTGGCTAAAGAATGTTTGGATTTTTGGGAGAAAAATTAATTCCATCCATTAGCACTTCACTATCAGCATCTTATTACTTCCATCAAAAAAATATATCTAAAAAAAGAGCAAAATGTTTGCATAATTCAATTTATCCCCTTATCTTTGCACCGCGTTTGAGAGATAACGCTTCTGAAAAGAAGGAAGTTGGGTGAGTGGCTGAAACCACCAGTTTGCTAAACTGACGTACGGGTAACCGTACCGGGGGTTCGAATCCCCCAGCTTCCGCAAGCGGGTCATAAAAGTAGTTTATGACCCGCTTTTATTTTTCAATGATTTGAGATCAAGCTTTCGGAAGCCCTAAAAAGACGGCTCAAAATACTTCATTAAAACTTCAGGGAAGATAACCAGTAGTAACTTATGTAGATTGCGATCAGAATCGCATTGGGTTGTTTTTTTTAATCCAACCGCACTGATAGCTTACTTTCGCGTATTAACATAACATACCCACAGTTTTTCGGACTGACCATTAAATTCCTATTTTATAGTAACAGCACTAAAAAATCATTTTTTATTTTGCAGATTAAAAACAAACTTTTAACTTTGCAGCGTCTTAGAAAAAGAGTTAAGAGCAACTGATGGCGGTATCGTCTAGTGGCCTAGGACGCGGCCCTCTCACGGCTGAAACTCGGGTTCGATTCCCGGTTCCGCTACCTTTAGAAGCTAATTGGTTTATTGTCACCAATTAGCTTTATTTTTTTATAAAACTAAAATAAAAAGAGTACTTATCATTTTTTCATTTATTGACTACTTTATACTTAAAAATGCACAAGCATTCGCATTATACCTACTAATAGTGATGCATAGCTCACAAAAAAAGGAGTACCTTTGCAGCCCTAAATCATCTTAATAATGACAGTATGGAAATGAACAAAGTTTTTAAGGATGGATTGTGGAGTAAGGAAATTAATGTTTCAGACTTCGTATATACCAACATTACCCCTTATGAGGGCGATGCCTCATTCTTGGCAGGCCCCACAGAGCGAACTAAAAAAGTGTGGAACGAATGCCTCAAGGCACTAGAAGAAGAACGTGCCAATAACGGAGTTCGTTCCCTTGATAATGTAACAGTATCTACTATCACCTCACATAAAGCAGGATACATTGACCGTGAAAACGAACTGATTGTAGGTCTTCAGACGGACGAACTTCTGCGCCGTGCCATCAAACCTTACGGTGGTATCAAGGTCGTAGAAAAAGCCTGCCATGAAAACGGTGTGGAAGTAGATGAAAAAGTAAAGGATATCTTTACTCATTATCGCAAAACCCATAATGATGGCGTATTTGATGCTTATACCGAAGAAATCCGCTCTTTCCGTTCACTCGGTTTCCTGACCGGTCTGCCCGATAACTATGCACGCGGACGCATTATTGGTGACTACCGCCGTTTGGCACTGTATGGTATCGACCGACTGATTGAAGCAAAACAAGAAGATTTGCGCAATATCACCAGTCCGATGACCGATGCCCGTATCCGCCTGCGCGAAGAAGTAGCCGAACAAATTAAAGCACTGAAAGAAATAAAAATATTGGGTGAATATTACGGACTCGATTTGAGCCGTCCCGCTACTAATGCACAAGAAGCGGTTCAGTGGGTTTATATGGCATATCTTGCTGCCGTGAAAGAACAAGATGGAGCAGCTATGTCATTGGGCAACGTTTCTTCATTCCTGGATATCTATATTCAATATGATTTGGATCATGGTAAAATTGACGAGTCATTTGCGCAGGACTGGTAGACCAGTTCATTATCAAGTTGCGTATGGTCCGTCATCTGCGTATGCAATCATACAACGATATCTTTGCAGGTGATCCCACCTGGGTAACCGAGTCTATCGGCGGACGCTTCAACGACGGACGTACCAAGGTTACAAAAACTTCCTTCCGTTTCTTGCAGACACTATACAATCTGGGTCCGTCACCCGAACCTAATATGACTGTACTGTGGAGTCCGGAATTGCCGGAAGGTTTCAAAGAATTCTGTGCACAAGTTTCTATCGACACTTCTTCTATACAATACGAAAACGACACGCTGATGCGCGAAGTGCGTAACTGTGATGATTATGGTATCGCCTGCTGCGTTTCTTATCAGGCTATCGGCAAACAAATCCAGTTCTTCGGAGCACGTTGCAATCTGGCTAAAGCCTATTGCTGGCTATCAATGGCGGACGTTGTGAGAATACAGGAACTGTAATGGTGAAAGATATTCCTGTATTGACAGGAGACTTGCTGAACTTTGAAGAAGTATGGTCTAATTATAAGAAGTATTAATGCAGATTGCACGTGTGTATAATGATGCGATGAATATCATTCACTATATGCATGACAAATATTATTACGAAAAGGCTCAAATGGCATTCATTGATACCGATCCACGTATCAATCTGGCATATGGCGTAGCCGGTCTGTCCATTGCCATTGACTCATTGTCTGCCATCAAATACGGCAAAGTACGTGCCAAACGTAATGATATAGGTTTGACCGAAGGCTTTGATATTGAAAATGCATATCCTTGCTTCGGTAATGATGATGACCGCGTAGACCACTTAGGGGTAGATTTGGTTTATTTCTTCAGTGAAGAATTAAAGAAACATCCGGTATACAAAAATGCCCGCCCTACCCTGTCACTGCTGACTATCACCTCCAATGTAATGTACGGCAAGAAAACAGGTGCCACTCCTGATGGTCGTGCCAAAGGAGTGGCTTTCGCTCCGGGTGCCAACCCGATGCACGGACGTGACAAGAACGGTGCCATCGCCTCATTGAGTTCTGTAGCCAAACTACGCTATCGTGATGCCCAGGACGGCATCAGTAACACGTTCTCTATCGTACCAAAATCACTAGGGTAGACCAGGAAACCCGTATAGAGAACCTGGTAACCATGATGGACGGTTATTTCACCAAAGGAGCACATCATCTGAATGTAAATGTGCTGAACCGTGAAATGCTGGAAGATGCAATGGAGCATCCTGAAAAATACCCGCAACTAACCATCCGCGTATCAGGTTATGCCGTAAATTTCATCAAATTGAGCCGTGAACATCAGCTGGAAGTAATCAGCCGTTCTTTCCACGAAAGAATGTAACATCACATATACATTAATCGTAGGGGCGGGTTTTAAACCTGCCCTTACCAGTTAAAGACAAACCATTATGATCAGAGTACATTCTTACGAGTCAATGGGGACGTTTGACGGTCCCGGCTTACGCTTAGTCGTATTTTTACAAGGATGCAATTTCCGATGTCTCTATTGTGCCAACCCCGACACAATTGACACCAAAGGTGAAAGTACGGAAACGGCAATAGACGAAATTGTGCGTATGGCTGTCAGCCAAAAAGCTTTTTTTCGGTAAAAAAGGAGGTGTGACTTTCAGCGGCGGCGAACCTACATTGCAAGCAAAAGCACTGATTCCGTTATTCCAGCGGTTAAAAGAACAAAACATCCACATCTGTATAGATACCAACGGCAGTATATGGAATGAGGAAGTAGAGGAACTGCTAAAATGGACAGACCTCGTATTATTAGATATCAAGGAATTTAATAATGTGCGTCATCGGCAACTGACAGAACGTAGCAACGAACAAACCATACGTACCGCTGAATGGCTTGAAAAAAACGGAAAACCTTTTTGGTTGCGCTACGTATTAGTTCCAGGCTATAGTTCCTTTGAGGAAGACATACGGGCATTAGGAGAGCACTTCAAGAACTATCACATGATTCAAAGAGTAGAAATACTACCTTATCATACATTAGGCGTACACAAATATGAAGCCATGGGAAAAGAATACAAACTGAACGGAATAAAAGAAAATACTTTAGAACAATTGGAAACAGCCAAAACGTTATTTGGTGAATATTTCAATACCGTATATTTAAATTAAAAATATACTGAAGACAAGATGTTGCTATAAATCAATGGAAATATTTCATCATTTCAATAAAATTATCTAATTTCGCATCTAAAACATAAATTATTATAAATATGAAAAGACTACTATTACTCTGCCTAACTTACATTATGTGTGTAGGCAACCATCAGATGGCTGCTCAAGACTCTTCTGAAGTCCTGGTATTTTTAATTCATTAGCTGTAGGCGTCAGTGCAAGTACCACAGGTATAGGTATTGATGTAGCCAGTCCTATAGGAAGTTACTTGGCTGTACGTGCAGGAGTTTCTTTTATGCCGAACTTTACTTATTCTACAGATGTGGATGTAGATATTGAAGGTTCTTATGAAGGAAATATACCTACCAGCATAGATGTAGAAGGAGGAATGGGACGTACTGCCGGTGAAATATTGCTGAATGTATATCCTTTCAAATCATCCAGTTTTTTTGTATGCGGTGGTGCTTATTTCGGAGGAGGAAAACTCATCAAGATTAAAGGGCACAGCGATGAGTTGGCAGAACTGATTAAAGAAGGACAAGAAGTAGGTATTGAAATCGGAAACTATCGTATACCTGTAGATCAGAACGGAAATATATCTGGTGGTTTGAAGGTTTCTTCATTCCGTCCTTATCTTGGACTAGGTTTCGGAAGAGCGATTCCTAAGAAACGAATTGGCTTCATGTTCGAAATGGGTGTGCAATTCCATAACACTCCCAAAGTATATACCAATAACGGAGATTTGTCTGATTAACAGCAGAAGCTGATAATGATTTCACTGATATCATTAGACAAACTTACTGTCTATCCGGTACTTTAAGTTCCGTTTGTGTGGCAAAATATTCTAATAATATTCTATAAAATAAAAGGAGATGAGCCTATAATTTTCGCCTCATCTCCTTTTTATATATAAGAAACAATACACTTATATCAGCACCACCATCACATCACGTGCCCCATGAGCACCCATTACCAAGGCCTGCTCAATATCAGCTGTCTTTGACGGACCGGAAATAAAGGTTCCGAAACCATATTCGCCTGTATCTATCAGTTTATATGCTTCATGCATATTGTTCACAATCTTATTCTTATCTAGAAGAATAACCAACTTTTCGGCAATAAAATAAATGGCACGCTGCTTTACATCCTGCTCTATCCATACCCCACCATTCTCCGCAACCCCAATCTTTCCATCTATGACAGCCAAATCCGTCCCATTCAATTCTGCAGGATCTTCCAAATCATCGGGATTAAATGTTGCACAAGTAATACTCTTCAGATTAGAAGCGATGCGTTTGGCTCCAGGATAAGCTTTTTTAATGAAATCATTCACGTTCTCCTCTTTTTCCAAAAAAAATGGCTTCTCCTCCTACTTGCTTCATGACGAAATAAAACTGTTCTACCTTACTGGGATAAGTCAATGCCATATCTTCCAATGGCTTTAAATCCGGTTTCTCATATTTTACATGTGTAGCACGCCGGATGCTCTGCAATATATCTTCTCTGCTGCTCATAATTTACTTCACTTTACCTTTCTTCCACATTTCATTGAAACTCTCCTTAGCAAATTTCGGCATTTCACGTCCTTTCCCCCAGTCATTCAATCCGTTATAGATAAGAAAACGCGGCACTCCGTTTACCAATGGCGCCCATTTTAATGCCATATTGAATATCGAAGGGCGCTTCATCATGAATTCCATGCCACCGGACATTACCTTTTTCATCCGGTCTGCCTTACCCAATTTATCCAAATCCTGGCGCCACAAATAGATCTGCTCCGCCAAATCCACTTTAGCCGGACATACAAACGAACAGGAATAACACAAAGAACAAGCCGACACATTGTCATAATAATGTAACGGCGCCTTCAACATCCCCAGGTTAATCCCGATAGGGCCGGGAATAAAATAAGTATAAGAGTACCCCCACTACGTCTATATACAGGACATGTATTCATACAGGCTCCACAACGAATACAATTCAAAGTCTTGATATGCTTTGGGTCGGCTAATATCTTACTACGTCCGTTATCTACAATAATAATATGAAGTTCCCCACCCTCTCTAGCTTTCGATAATGAGAAGTATATGTAGTAATGGGTTGTCCTGTAGCCGAACGGGCCAACAAACGGGTGAACACTCCCAATGATTCACGATCCGGCACAATTTTTTCCATACCAAAAGCCGCAATCTGTAATTTAGGCTGGGAAGTACCCATATCCGCATTTCCTTCATTGGTACATACCACAATCTCACCAGTAGAAGCTACAGCAAAGTTAGCACCTGTCATAGCCGCCTCAGCATGAATAAATTTCTGACGGAGATTTTTCCGGGCTGCATGTGTAAGGTAAGTAGGGTCAAAATTTCCTTTCTCCGTACCCATCTCTCGCTCGAAAAGCTCACCTACCTGTTCACGTTTGATATGAATAGCAGGCAATACAATATGGCTCGGCTTCAGATGCATCAATTGCAAGATACGCTCTCCCAAGTCGCTTTCTACCACTTCAATCCCTTTGCTTTCCAAAAAAGGATTAAGTTCACACTCCTCGGCCAACATGGATTTGCTTTTTATAAAATGCTTCACTCCGTGCTGGTTCAGAATATTGTAGACAATGTTACAATACTCATCCGCATCCTTTGCCCAATAGACATGAGCTCCGTTAGCACGCGCATTGTTTTCAAACTCCACCAATAATTCGTCCAAATGGCTGTTACTATATAGTTTAGTAGCACATGCCATATTACGCAATTCCTCCCATTCGGGAACTTCTTTACTCAGTCTGTCACGCTTTGCCCTAACCAGCCAAAGTGTTTCGTCATGCCATGCGGCCTGTTTCTTGTTTTTCAGAAACTCCGCAGCTGCTTTTGAATGTTTCGTACTCATAATCCTGCCGCTAAGATTTCAACAATGTGCAATGTCTTGATAGGAAGTTTGTCACGGGCAATGATGCCATTCTGATGCATCAGGCACGAACTGTCGGCCCCCACAATGTATTCAGCACCGGTAGCGATATGACGCATCACCTTGTCATGCCCCATCTGCACGGAAACCGCATCTTCCTCTACGGCAAACATACCGCCGAAACCGCAACATTCGTCTTTACGTTCCGGTTCCACAACTTCCACTCCTTCTACCAAAGAGAGCAAATCACGCAGTTTGCTGAAATAAGGAATATTAAGTTCGCTGGCAGAAGAAAGTTTCATCAATCTCACTCCATGACAACTGTTTTGCAGACTCACTTTATGTGGAAACTTGGCTTTCAACGAAGAAGGCTTGACGATATCATGAATAAACTCACAGATATCATATATCTTACCTTCGCTGGCACACCGATGTTTGTCTTCTTTCAACAGACGACTGTAGTTATCACGCACAAAAACGACGCAACTGGCCGAAGGGCCCACTATATAATCGTAATTCTTAAACTGTTCGTCAAAATGACGGGCCAAATCTACCGCTTTATTCTCGAAACCTGCATTCGCCATCGGTTGGCCGCAACAAGTCTGATTGAGAGGATAATCCACGTCCACTCCCAAACTTTTCAGCAGCTTGTACGAGGCTATCCCCACCTGCGGATATACCGCATTGATATAACAAGGAATAAATAAACCTACTTTCATTGTCATTAGTTAATATGTGTCCTATATTGAATAACAAAGTTAGAGGATATTTGTTAAGAAAACAACGAGATTTCTAACGAATAATGAAGCGGAATAGGTAAAAAAGCATAATATTGTGAGCAAAAGCCTTACTAATAAAAAAGTACTCCCCGCGAATCACTTCGCAGGGAGTGCTTTTAACTAATAACTAACTTTGTGGTTTACGTAATTTCTATATGACTAACTTATAGTGCAAAGATAGAGGTTAGAGGCCACATCCACAATCACTTCATTTAGGTATTCTATCTTATTCCACTCACTATTTATAGGTATTATAAGTTCATCTTCACCTCGCTTAGTTCAACCAGTTTATTTACGATAGCGTAAATAGTCAATCCGGCAGGTGAATGTATTTGTAGCTTGCGCGCAATATTCCGACGGTGAGTTATCACCGTATGAATGGAGAGGAACAGTTTTTCCGCCGTTTCCTTATTTGTCATCCCACGTACCACGCAACAAATAATTTCTTTCTCACGCTGGCTCAACGCTTCCTGTTCGCCATCTGTTTCATCCACACCAAGATTCATCAGGTCTACTAACTTTTTATTTAAAACTTCGATGTCATCATATAGCGCTATACTCTCATCGTATCCCTTCAACAGATTGGTATCTGTGACTGAACACAACAAAGAAACGCATTTGACAGATGCCTGTGGATAGTTCGATTTGAACTCGTCCACGTTAAACCATCCTCCGAAAGTAGGATTTATGATTAGAATATCCGGCTGATGTCCCTGCATACAATTTTGCAGTCCTTCAAGAGAAGTTATTTCCACCGGCTGTATTATAAGATCAGGCATGCGCTTCAGCACAGCCACAAGTCCGCTACGCACAATGACTGAAGTTTCGGCCACCGCAACGTGCACAAGTTCTGTCCGTTTCATTTCCCCTCCTTTTCCAGCCTAAGTACAGCAGGCACAAACAAGTAATCCTCTACGCGGCAATGAGATGCCAAATCTTGTTCACAACTGAATATGTCGAATAATACGGCGTTCAACAAATGGTTATTTCCTTTTGCCGGATAATATTTAATAATGATGTTTTTTAACTCAGTCAGTGTCGCATCTATCTGATCATGCCTGCGGGCAAACTGTGAGATACGGAATCCTCCGTTTCTCGTCCCGTCATCAGATTCTCTACATAAGTAAACACATTCATATCTTCATAATCCATGTGTTTACGCACTTCTCCGGCATACTGATCAAAAAATTTCAGAATGAGAAATGCAACCTCGTTTTCCGTGGAACAATCTATAGCTTCTATCAATTTACGGCGTATGGTAGGCAGACAGAAATCAAGGAAATAATGATGTGCCTGTTTTAAATAATTCATCAATGAAGGCATAGAAATATCCTTCACATCATCCTCCATCCGGTCGCTATCTTCAATCATGAAGTTCACCACCGCAAGGAAAGTACGACAATCCACTCCATTTTCACGGCACACCTCCTGTACTGTCTTGTCTCCAAACCCTAACGAAAGATCAAAACGGCTCATTACCTGTAGCAATGTATAGTTATCACAGATAAGATAACTCATTTTGTCCGTCGGAGTATATTTACTTGTTTTTATACATAGTTATGTTTTTTGTTTCTCTTTATGGCCGCAAAGTTACGGAAAATCACCAGGGTTATCAATCACTATAAATAGGTATTTTCTCTTGTACCCATAATTCCCGTTCAACCGGCCAATGCCAGTCTTTTAATTATACATTAATATATAGCCGTTAAGATAAGTGGCAAGAAGCAACCACAAAAGATAAGGAACAAAAAGATATGCCGAAGATTTCCTCACCGGATAACTTTCTATCATATAATAAATAACAAGCACATCCAGCACCAGAATATTTGCAAAACCTAGCAACGGACTCCGAAAATAAAAGAAGAAAATGCTCCATGTAAAATTAAACAGAAGCTGGAATCCGAATAATCTGATAATCATTTGTCGTCTTATTGTCCATATATGCCAAATCAACCCGATAGAAATTCCCATGCACAGATAGATAAAACTCCAAGCAATGGGAAAAGCTATATCAGGGGGTGTACAAGAAGGTTTTTCCAATGCAGGATACCAGTTGAGTATGGACTCCGACTGAAAATAAGAAGCAGTACAGCCTACACCAAAACAGATAAGTATAGCAATCAGTATGGGGATTATTCTTTTCATAAGGAGAATTGTTTCTATTTATGCCATAATTAACAAACCAACCTCCGGATTTGTTGCAGAAACAGAACACTTCTCCCCTGCAGGTATCTAAAAAACGTGCTCCCATTCGTTCGCTTACGATGGGAGCACTTACAACACAAAAACTAAACTAGACTTAACTAAACTATTCTATTAAGAAGTTTCACAACTTCCCTTGTCTATGCTGCAAATATAAAAAGATTATTTCTTTTTTGCAAAAGGATATCGACAAAATATCAACTTTTATCATTCAAATATCACATTTTTCAAACAGAATGACTATTCAAATATATCTGTAACTCCTGTTTATAACTATCGGAAATCGGAATATACTCTTTACCGAAAACAATCCGCCCCCGATCAAGCACCTTAATTTACTCTTTGCACTATAAACGAGCGATGTACGCGAATAAAACGACTGGAAGGAAGCTTCTCTTCCATAGCTTTCATACTGATAAGTGACAGGATAGCTTTTCGGCTCATCCTCCACATGTATTTTTAATATAATCCTTCAACCCTTCTATATACAATATCCGGTCTAAAGCAATTCGGAGCAATTTATAATCACTTTTTACATATATACAATCATCCGCCTCATCGGCATCAACACCATTATCCGCCTTTTGTTTCAATTCATACCATTGCACCGCTTTATTCACCGATTGCAAAAAATCGACATAGCTGATAGGTTTCAACAAATAGTCCAAGGCATTGACTTTATAACTATCCAAGGCATACTGTCCGAATGCAGTAGTAAAAATAATCCTTGTTTCAGGACTGACCATGCGTGAAAACTCCAAACCGTTCAACTCGGCATTTGAATATCAAGGAACAAGACATGTACCTCCTCGCGGAGAGGAATTTCTGTCATAGCTTGCACCGCGCTGGAATACCTCCCTACCAACCGGAGAAAAGAAGTTTTTTCCACATAGCTTCTCAGCAATTCTAAAGCCAGCGGCTCATCATCTACAATAGCACAATTCAGTATCATAAGCTTTTAGTCTGTATAGTTAATATAGAAGAATATACCTGTCCGTTCTCACTGATCCCTTTTATCCATTCGTAATGTCCCGGATAAATCAGTTCCAACCGCTTGCTTACCTGTTCCAGCCCCACTCCACTTCCACTTTTATCTTGCCCGGACTTCGGATGATTGCTGTTAAGGATCTCACATCTCACCGTACCATCGTATGCCCAAAGATAGAGATACTGATAAAACTGTCTACCGTGGGGCTGATACCATGCTTGAAGGCATTTTCTATCAGCGATATGAAAATAAGGGGAGCGATTTGCAACGCACCTCCAGAGTCTGCCTCCAAATTCACACTCACTTCTACCTGCTGTGGCAGGCGGATACGCATCAGAGCTACATAATTACGGATAAAGTCCAATTCTTTTTCAAGCGGAACAAAGTCTGCTGATTGTCATAAAGCACATGCCGCAACAATTTACTCAGCTCTTGTACTGCCTCTTGTGCCTTGTCACTATTAAAAGCAATCAAAGCATAGATATTATTTAATGTATTGAGCAGAAAATGAGGATTCAACTGGTTCTTCAAGTTTTTCAGTTCCGCTTCCGTCTTTTGTCTCTCCGCTTCTATCAACCGCTCTTCCGCCTGACGCCAACGCAGACTGGTACGAATGGCCGCACCCAACCCGGCGACAAATATCATCATCCCCATATCCCGCGCATAGAATATCCATCGAGGTGGAATATGACGCGCAAATTCAGGAGGCGGAGGCGTACTTATACTTTCCAGAAATACATGAAGAAGCACACTCAGGCAGAGTATCAGCACGGCATTGCTCAGAATATACTTACGCATTCATCCGTGAACATATAGCGGGGAACCAGCCACAAGTAATTGACATAGAAGATAACGAAATAGCACAGAGGAACACAACTGTGCCGCAAGAATTGGGCCAGGTTAAAGCCGCTTCCCCGGTCCATAAAGACCAACGGGAAGCCAAATATGAGCAGCCAACTGACGATATGGATGCTCAGTTCCAAAAAAACGTCGCTGTGAAAATAATTGTTTCATATAGGCAAAGATAAGAAAGATTAGGTTAGAAATAAGATTTCTACGGCTCTTATTCTGTTATTCATACGTTCAAGTTTGGCTTCCCACAGCTATGGGCCGCGCTCTTCACAGTTATGGAGAGCGCAACCCATAGTTATGAGGAGCGCTCTCCACAACCGTGGGGAGGCAAACCCGAACGTATGTTCCGGCATTTCTCTCCATACAGAAAACCTTTTCCGCCCTTATTCATAACGCAAAGCGTCTATCGGGTCAAGGTCTGCGGCCTTCTTTGCCGGATACCATCCGAAGAACACACCAGTAACGGTACATACCAGAAAGGAGAGCAACACGCTCCAAGGTTGGATAAACACAGGCCAATGCGCTATTGCCTTAATCATAAAGCTGGCTCCGCAACCTATAATCACTCCTATCAAGCCACCCGTGATACTGATCAGGATAGCCTCTATCAAAACTGGCTCAGAATATCGACCCTCGTGCCCCGACCGACATGCGCAGACCGATTTCACGGTACGTTCTGTTACAGACACATACAATTAAATCGATCGATGTACAGCTACGTACGTCTGAGCATCGATCGATGTACAGCTACGTACGTCTGAGCATCGATCGATG
>ENA-OQCN01000413-OQCN01000413.1-human-gut-metagenome-genome-assembly--contig:-NODE-413-length-22996-cov-1.946434_pt1 | contig 22996 bp, 30 predicted proteins | sample MGYA00242497_ERZ504576 | MGnify/ENA primary metagenome ERZ504576 (study PRJEB26092, sample SAMD00036296) | human gut metagenome | host: Homo sapiens | study: EMG produced TPA metagenomics assembly of... | reverse complement strand
TGGAATTTTTGATGAGATCTCTGATCTGAAAGTCGTATTGGGACATTTTGGAGAAGCACTTCCATTCTTGATGGAACGAATGGAGAATCGTTTTAGCTGGCTGCCGAATCCAAAACAAAAAAATAAGGAACAGATGGGAGCTTATTGGGGAAAGAATATTTTTGTGACGACTTCAGGAAATACATCCATACCGGCATTTGAGTGTACACGAGCTGCAATTGGCATTGACAGTATTATGCTGGGAACAGATTATCCATTTGAGCATATGGAAGAATGTGTGGGATATCTGGAAACCTGTCCGATGACAGAAGAAGAAAAAGAGAAACTGTATTATAAAAATGCAGAGAAATTAGGATTATACTTATAAAACAAAAGCTAATAAAATTTATATCACTTATGCCTCTTTAAATGTAACAGTTAATGATGATATTTTAGCAACTTTAAAAATAAAACCAGCTCAAAAAAAAGCTACTATTATATTTAGCTAAAATAAAAGAAGCTTCTACTAAAGATTTAGCAAATGAAAAAATCTCTCTACCTACATTAAAAGCACTTGCTGATTTAGACTATATAAAATTAGAAAAGAAACAAATATTGCGAGATAGTTATCATCAAATAACTACTAAACAAAAATGCAGATAAAAAAAACTGACATCAGAGCAAATGACAGCCTTAAAAAATATAGAAATAGCTCAACATCAAGGCAAGCAAAAATTTTTACTATATGGCGTTACAGGTAGTGGCAAAACTCAAATCTATATAGAAATGGCTTTAAAAGCACGTGCTTTAGGTAAACAAGCCTTATATTAGTTCCTGAAATCGTCCTTACAGGGCAATTAGTAACTTCTTTTAAAGAATATTTTACTGATGATGTCGCTGTTATTCATAGTAGATTATCCGTTGGAGAAAGAAATGATACATTTTGGCGAATTCGCACTAAACAGATAGGTATCATCATTGGAGCTCGTTCAGCATTATTTGCTCCATTTGAAGATTTAGGCTTAATTGTAATGGACGAAGAACATGACTCTTCATATAAGCAAGATGAATCACCTCGATATCACAGTCATGATATCATTGAAAAAATGGCTGAAATTTATCATGCTACTTTAATCATGGGTAGTGCTACACCTTCTTTAGAGAGTTATTACAAAGCGCAAATAGGCGAATATGTTTTATTAAAAATGCCTAATCGAATAGATAACCTACCTTTACCATATATTGAAGGAGTGGACATGCGTGAAGAACTACGCATGGGCAATCGAAAAATTATTTCTTTAAAATTAAAAGAATTAATTGCAGATACTCTAGCTAAAAAAGAACAAATTATCATCAATGTTAAATCGCAGAGGTTTTTCCACTTTTGTAATGTGTAGAGCTTGTGGTCATGTTATCAAATGCAAATACTGTGGTTTACCACTTGTTTATCATCGCCGTGGCATCTTACAATGCCATCACTGCGATATCACAGAAACTGTTCCTACTATCTGCCCAAAATGTAATAGTAAATATATTAAATTTTTCGGCTCAGGAACAGAAAAACTTGAAGAAGAATTATCCACTTTATTTCCTCAAGCTAGAATAATTCGCTTAGATAGAGATACTACTGGCAAAAAATTCGCTCATTTAGATATCTTAAAGCAATTTAAAGCTGGTCTATATGATATTTTATTAGGTACACAAATGGTCGCTAAAGGTCATGATATACCTACTGTAACAGCTGTTGGCATCATAAGTGCAGATTCTAGCCTAAATTTACCAGATTTTAGAGCAGGAGAACGTTGTTTTGGTTTAATAACTCAAACGGCTGGTCGTGCTGGTAGAAAAAATAAACGTGGACAAGTAATCGTACAAACGTATAATTTAGAACATTATGCTGTACAATGCGGTATTCAACAAGATTATAATCATTTTTATAATGAAGAAATTTTATTGCGTAAAGCTATGTATTATCCGCCTTTCTGTCAACTCATAAAATTAATAATTCAAGACGAAAATGAAGAAAATGCTTTAACTAAAGCACAAAATTTAAAAAAACTCATCAAAAATAAATTCCAAGATAATAAAAATATTATTGTCATGGGCCCTGCTCCATCTTTAATCGCAAATTTCAAAGGAATGTATCGCTTTAATTTACTATTAAAAACAAATGATTTAAATACCTTACGAAATTATTTGCGTGAATGTAAAGTAGATATTGATAAAAATATAACAGTGGATATTAACCCTATTAATACAAATTAAATTCAACATAAAATAAAAACCCCAATAACTAGAATGTACTTAATTATTGGGGTTAGTTTTTTAATTAATATTTATATCATTTTACAATCAAAACTGGGCATTCGGCATGTTCTAACACATATTTACTTACGCTACCAAGCAATACACCTCGTACAAGACCTAAACCTCTACTACCCATAACAATCAAATCTGCAGAAATTTCTTTTTCATAATCTCTAATTGCTTCAGCTGGGTCTCCAGTTCTATATGCACAAACAATTTTCATTCCTTCTGGGAACAATTCTTTTGCTGCATTTAAAATGCGTTGACCTGCTTTTTCAATTTCAATCAATACGTTACCAGATAAATAAGCATTAATTGCTAACTTATTAATATCTGCTACATATAAAATATGAACTTCTGCTTCATTAAAGCGATTAATTTTTATAGCCTGTTGCATAGCACGTTCAGCAATTTCAGAGCTATCGATTGGAACTAAAATACGTTTTACGTTATCCATAACCAAACCCTCCTTGGTGCCTTGATTATAATATATTTTCAAGTTATTTTATATTAATTATATTCTGCATATATAGCTAAAATCCTGCTTTTTTGAATAAATTTTGCAAATATTTTTATAAAATTTATTTACGATAAACTTGTAACTTGCTTAATAAAAGTAAGTGATTTAAAAGGCTTGCCAATTAAGGATTGTATATAATCTAATAGAATTTTTTCAGCATTTATCAAATCAATACCTTTTACTTGAAATTTAGGTGGATTATCCCAATCTAAATGTAAAAGATGCTCTATAAATAATCTTACTGAAGCTGGATAATTTATCTGCTTTCCTTGACTGCAAGATGTGCAGATTGCTCCACCTTGCATTGCATCAAAATGACAATCGCCTTCAATTTTACTTCCACATAATGCACACTGACTATAATGAAGTTGACAGCCAGTATATTCAAAAATCTGATAAGCACTAGCCAAAGCACAAATACGAGGATTAAATTTTGTTAGACAAGGCAAAATCTTTAATAATTTTCATAAATCTCTGCTTGTGGTTCATCTTCACTACATAATTCTTTAGCTAATTCTGCAATAAAAGAAGCATATGCCATTGCCGTCAAATCCTCATATAAATCAGAAAAAAATCCTTTATGTTCACATTGGCGAACTGTATCCATTTTTCACCTTTAGATAATTGAATATCTAACCATGAAAATGGCTGCATAGATGCTGCTAATGGACTTTTAGGACGTCTACAACCATATGCTGCTGCTGTTATTTTTCCATAAGTAGGTGATAAAAGAGTAACGATTTTATCTGCGTTACCCCAATTTTTTACACCTAAAACTAATACTTCTGTTGTATAAATAGCCATATTAGTTTATTTTCCCTTTTAATATTTTACTTATTTTCAACAGAATCCATATTTTTTTCTTGTTGAGCTTTTTCCATTTTTTCCTTAACTTCTTGTATTTTTGCTAAATCTGCTTTTACATCAGCACCTGGCATTACACCACCAGCTGTCAATATATATTGAAAAGCATCTTCTACAGAGATATCCACATAAATTATATCTTTTTTAGGTACAAATACATTAAATCCAGAAGTCATATTTAAACTCCATGGTAAAAATACAGATTCATATTCTTCATCTTTACTTAAATATGGAGCAAGTAATGATGATGGTTTTGGCATTAAAAATCCAATAGTTTTTACATTTGGATGTGGATAAGGAATTAAAACGACTTGACTAAACATCGTTTTTGATTCAAATAACATTGTAGAAACACGCTTAACACTATTGTAAATAAATTTTACAACTGGAATTTTATCTACTACTGTTTCAAAATAGCTGATAATTCGCTGAGAAGCCCATGTCCAAGTTGATGTTATCCAGCCAGCAACTAAAATAACGATAATTAATAAGGCTACACCTGCACCTGGAAATTTAAGTGGTATATAACTTTCTACTATACCTTCTACTAAAGCAAATACTGTAGCAATTACAAAGTAAGTTATAACAATTGGTACTAATACTATAAGCCATTAATAAAATAATGTGATAATCTATTCATCATGTTAAGCACGTCTTCCTTTATCAATCTCTAAAACCTAATTCACGAAGTACATTACTGCGGTCGCGCCAATCTTTTTTGACTTTTACCCACAAATCTAAATAAGTTTTAGAGCCAAGCATTGTCTCGATATCTTTGCGAGCTAATGCCCCTATTTCTTTTAATAATGCACCACGTTTACCAATGACAATTCCCTTTTGTGATTCACGTTCAACATAGATAGTTGCACGAATATAAACTTTATCATTAGCACGGGATTTCATTTCCTCAATATCTACAGCTATAGCATGTGGTATTTCATCACGAGTCAAATGAAGTACCTTTTCACGTATCATTTCCGCAGCTATCAAACGTTCTGGTTGGTCAGTTACTGTATCTGCTGGATAATACTGTGGCCCTTCTGGTAAATATTTATTTAATTCTGCAAGTAAACTATCCAAATTCATTTTTTCTTTAGCAGAAATTGGCACTACACCTGCAAAATCATATGCTTTTGTATATTTTTCAATTATCGGCAATACGGATTGTCTATCAATTAAATCCAATTTATTTACAATCAAAATAACTGGTTTTTTTGTAGCTTGCAAACGTTCCATAATATAACGTTCACCGCCACCTAAATCTTCAGTAGCATCAACCACAAATAAAATAGCGTCAACTTCTTTTAATGTGCCTTCTGCTGCTTTTACCATATATTCACCTAATTTATGCAAAGGTTTATGAATACCTGGCGTATCTAAGAAAATTACCTGCTGATTATCTGTAGTCAATACACACATAATTCTATTGCGTGTAGTCTGTGGTTTATCAGACATTATCGCTATTTTCTGTCCAATAAGACTGTTTATCAATGTAGATTTTCCTACATTTGGTCTACCAATAACTGCTACAAAACCTGATTTAAAATGTTTATTCTCCAAAAAATTAACTCCTTTTTAATCTCTACTTATTCCTAATTGTTCCATAACAAAATCTTCTTCTTTTCGCATTTCTACACGGTCAGCTTCTTCTATATGGTCATATCCCAATAAATGAAGCATACCATGAACTGTCAAAAATGCTATTTCACGACGAACACTATGACCATAATCGCCAGCTTGTTCTATCGCTTTTTCTACAGAAATAATAATATCACCTAACATATTTACAGGAATTTCTCCTTCAATATTAGGTTCATCACCTTCATTCAAAGCAAAAGATATTACATCTGTTGGTCTATCCACTTTTCTATATTCACGATTTATTTCATGAATATGTTCATTATCTGTAAGCGTAATGCTCACTTCTGCATTATCTAAAGCATATAATTGACCAACTTTTTCTACAGCTTCTTTCACTGTATCACTTAATTTTTCATCTACTTCAAGATTTTCAGGTAAATTGCTTAAAATTATTTCCATAATAAAATCTCCCATTTAGTAAATTAATTTTGCTATTTATCACTTTATCAACTATGTTTATAGAAATTCTTATCTTTATTTTCACTAGGCGGATTAGCAGCTTCATAAGCATCATAAGCTCTAATAATTCGTGCAACAACATCATGACGAATAACATCTCTATCATCAAAATGTATCACAGAAATACCTTCTAATCCATCTAATATTTTTGTCGCCTGTGTCAAACCTGAGCCACTACCTCTTGGCAAATCAATCTGACTCAAATCTCCATTTACTACCATTTTCGAGCCAAAACCTAAACGAGTTAAAAACATCTTCATCTGTCTAGGTGTAGTATTTTGAGCTTCATCTAAGATGACAAAAGCTCTCTCTAATGTGCGACCACGCATATATGCAAGCGGTGCTATTTCAATGATATTTCTAGCTAATAATTTTTGATAAGCTTCTAAACCTAAAATATCTTGTAATGCATCATATAGCGGTCTTAAATATGGATCGATTTTTTCTTGTAAATCACCAGGTAAAAAGCCCAAACGTTCTCCTGCTTCAACTGCTGGACGAGTCAAAATAAGTTTATCTACTTCATTATTGCGAAGTGCCATAACAGCCATGACTACAGCTAAATAAGTTTTCCCTGTACCAGCTGGACCTAAACCAAAAGTTATGCTATGACGACGAATAGCATCAATATAAATTTTCTGTCCAATAGTCTTTGGTCGAACGCATTTTCCTCTTGAAGTAACAGTCAATACATCTGTGAATAAAGATTTTAATTCATTAGATTGACCTGCTTTAACCAGTTTTATACTATATCTAACCTCATGCATTGTAAGCTTTGTACCTTGTCTATACAATAAAAGCAAAGCTTCAATGACTTGACTGGCAGCATTTACTTCTCCTTCTTCACCATTGATTGATAAATCTGTACCTCTACCAACAATACGACAGGCAAAACTATCATTTAAAACTCGCAAAAATTCATCATTTTCACCAAGAATACCAATTGTTTCTGCTCTGTCTTGAAAAGGTATTTTTATTTCTGCAAAATTTGGCAAAAGCATTCGCCCTCCATTATTTTTAAAGTAATAGTCATATTCTCATTATAACATATTCATTCTATAGTGCTAAATCTTTTTACCAAAAAATTACTTAAAGACTTCTTATTAAATTTTTATGAAAATTAATCCTTTTCTATTATAAATTATATAAATAAAAAAAAGCTATAACCATTACAAAATTTTATTTTTCTTAAAATTCCTAATGATTATAGCTTTATTTTAATCTTTATGAATTACGCGTTTTATACCAAATCGCTTTAAATATTGCAGTGATTTTGGTTGTTCTAAAACTTGAGCATACGTTATTGCTTTTATTATATGCTCTTTTTCAATATCTATTTGTATTTTTTTATCCTTATCTACAGCTTTTATCTCTGTTTGTTGAATAAAATCTTTTGCCTGTAGATTAGTTCTATTTTGCTTTAATTTTTCTTGATATCTATTTTGCAAATCCTGTTCATATTTATCGATATATTGTGTTAAATCATTTATTTTTTCTTGTTGTAAATCATTTGCCACAATTTCAATATTATCATTATTCACCTTTGGCTTTGCATCATATAATCAAGATTTCTTTTTCTATTTTGTCTTGGTGGTGGATTATCATATATATCAGGAAATTCTTGTTTTTGTTTCTTTTTTTTGCTCTCTACGTTTTTGGCCAGTATAGATATTTATTATCATAAAAAACAAAAAGAGCAGAAAAGGTGCTAATCCTTCCATGATAAATTATTTTATTGGTACTTGTCCTTGTGGGACTGTACTATCTCCTGTTTTACTTATTGCTTCTCGCATTTGCGTATCAGCATTGATATTATTTAAATTATAATAATCCATTACACCGAGTTTGCCTTCACGAAGAGCTTTTGCTAATGCGTGTGGAACTTCTGATTGAGCTTCAACTACACGAGCTTCCATCTCTTGCGTATATGCTTTCATTTCCTGTTCTTTAGCCACAGCCATAGCACGTCTTTCTTCGGCTTTTGCTTGAGCTATACGTTTATCAGCTTCTGCTTGGTCTGTCTGAAGTTCTGCACCGATATTTCTGCCTACATCAACATCGGCTATATCAATGGATAAAATTTCAAAAGCTGTTCCTGCATCCAAACCTTTGCCAAGTACAGTTTTAGATATATCATCTGGATTAGCAAGTACATCTGTATGAGCTTCTGAAGAACCAACTGATGTTACTATCCCTTCACCAACACGAGCAATAATTGTAGGCTCACCAGCACCACCGACTAATCTATCAATATTAGCTCGAACTGTAACCCTTGCTTTAATTTTTAATTCAATACCATTTCTAGCCACAGCAGATACAACAGGTGTTTCAATGACTTTTGGATTTACGCTCATTTGTACAGCTTCTAATACATCACGACCTGCAAGGTCAATAGCTGCACTGCGTTCAAACGGAAGTGGTATTTGCGCTCTATGAGCAGCAATGAGTGCATCGACTACTTTATCCACATTACCGCCAGCTAAATAATGCGCTTCAAGTTGATTTACATTGACATTTAATCCTGCTTTATTTGCCTTTATTAGTGGCAATACAATTTTTTGTGGCGGAACTCTACGCATTCTCATACCAACTAATGTAAATATACCTACATGAACATTTGATGCTAATGCTGAAATCCACAATCCTATAGGTACAAAATGCAAAAATAACATAATCGCCACAATGACAATTACTACGATAAAACCAGAACCGATAATCGCTTCCATGATTAATCCTCCTTAAATTTATTTTAAATTTTACGTACAATAATACGCATACCTTCAATTTTTACTACACGAATTTTTTCGCCTTTACTGATATAACTACCTTCAGATACAACATCTAATACATCATCATCGATTTTCACACTTCCAGAAGGTCTCAGTTCTGTCAAAACAATCCCTTCTTTATGCAAATATCTCGAATAATCTACGCTACTTACATAACCTTCTTCACTAGAAGATGTCTTTGTCAAAATTATTTTACTCCAAAGCTTACTTGTAGGTAATTTTTTTTATTATCAACGCAAAAAATTATTATCGCAATAACAAAAAGAAACCGCCATCATCAACATAGCATCAATATCGCCACCCATAGCTAAAATCAAACTATATAATATAGCTACTACTCCAAGTCCTGCAAGTAATCCTATCGTTGGGGTTAATATTTCAATTATGATAAAAATAATCCCCACAATAAATATTGCAATCTGATATAAGCTGACTAAACCTTTAACATAACTACCGCCAAAAAATACGCCAGCTGCTATGATACCTAGTAATGCCCCTATGCCTGTACCTCCTGTTTTTATTTCTACTAAAATAGCTAGAAATATTACACTCAAAAGCAATGATTGCAATATAGTTGAATCTATAATAAAGTCCATATTATCACTTCCTTTTATTTTTCTATTTAGCAATATAAATAATATATTCGACAATATCTCATAATAAACCTTTTTATAAAAAATAAGTAATCTAAACAATAGTTTAAATTACTTATTCTTACTTATTTATTTAATTTTCCTAATCGTCTCCAGACCACCATCATCATAGTAGAAAAACATGCTATACCGCCCACAAAATTTGAAATCATTTCAGCATAAAAAACTCCATATACACCTAAATCCCATAAATTTGGTAAAAAAATCGTCAATGGGATAACTAAAATGACTTTACGAAACAGCGAAAAAAACGTTGCATATTTTCCCATGCCTAACGATATAAACGTTGTCTGTCCAGCAGATTGAAAAGCCATCATAAAAAATCCTAAAAAATATATATGTAATGCTGGCACGCCAAGCAATAACATTTCTTCTTCACTATTAAATAGATGAATAAAAAACTCTGGGAAAAAATCTAATATGCACCAAGCTATACTTGTATATAATAGTGCTATCTTTGTCAAAAATTTTATGCCCTGCCTTACACGTAAATATTGCCCTGCACCATAATTGTAGCTGATAACAGGTTGGGCACCTGAGCGAATGCCTTCTATTGTCATTTGCAAGACATCACGTATAGAATTTAGTACGGTCATTATGCCTACATAGATATTTCCGCCCCAAAACAGCAATACATTATTGCAGACAATCTGTACTAAACTTCCTGTAGTAGCAAAAACAAAGCCTGAAAATCCTAGAGAAACAATTTCTTTTATTAATTTAAAATCCAATTTCATGCAAGATTTTTTAATGCGATAAATCGCCTTGTCACTAAATAAAAAATGCAATACCCATGATGCTGAAATAAATTGTGCAATAACAGTAGCGATAGCAGCGCCTTTTATACCTAAATCTAAACCAAAGATAAAAATAGGGTCTAAAATAATATTAATTATCGCACCAATTAATATAGTGAGCATTCCTTTTTTGGCAAAACCTTGAGCATTAATAAAAGTATTCATGCCTAATCCTACCATTACAAAAATACTTCCCCAAATATAAATAGAGAAATATTCATTAGCATAAGGATATGTTTCATCACTTGCCCCAAATAAATATAATAAGGACTTTTTCATCACTAAACCAATAATTATCAAAATACAACTACAGATAATCAGCATAGCAAAAGAATTACCTATTATTTTTTCTGCCCGTTCATCATCGCCTCTACCTCTAGCGATAGAACAAAGTGGAGCTCCACCCATACCAAATAAATTAGTAACTGCTGTAACTAACATAATAATAGGAAAAGTAATTCCTAATCCCGTCAAAGCTAAAGTAGAATTTTGTGCCAAATGCCCTATGTACATTCTATCAACAAGACTATATAAAACATTTATCAATTGTGCTATGGTCATAGGAATAGCTAAACTCATAATATTATATGCCATACTATTTTTAGTAAAATCGTTTTGTTTTTCTTGCATATTCCTTCACCTACACCTAATAAATTTATATAAAAAAACAGATAAGACCACTATCTAGTAATCTTATCTGTTTTCATAATTAACCTAGTAATTCTTTGACGATGGTATTAACCATTTTTCCGTCAGCGCGTCCTTTAACTTTAGGCATGAGCTGTCCCATGACTTTACCCATATCTTTAGGAGTTGTTGCATTAGTAACAGCAATTGCTTCTTTAACCAATGCTCTAACTTCTTCTTTTGATAACTGTTCTGGTAAATATGGCATTAAAACGGCAATTTCAGCTTCAGTCTGTGCGACTAAATCTTCACGACCGCCTTTTTTAAATTCATCTATAGAATCTTTACGCATTTTTACTTCTTTGCTAATAAGTGCAATTATATCGTTATCATCAAGTTCTTTTTGACCATCAATTTCAGTCTGACGAATAGCTGAACGAACCATGCGGATAACAGCAAGTTTCTGTTTTCCATCTTCTTTGGCTTTCATAGCAGCTTTCATGTCGTCCATTAACTGGGCTTTAAGTGACATATGAATTACCTCCGTTTGTGAGCTAATTAAGCTCTGTATCTGCGTTTTCTAGCAGCTTCTGATTTCTTTTTGCGTTTTACGCTTGGTTTTTCATAATGCTCACGTTTTCTAACTTCAGCTAAAGTACCAGCTTTCTGGCAAGTACGTTTAAATCTACGGAGAGCGCTATCAATTGTTTCGTTTTTACCAACTTTGATTTCAGATGACATTTATATTTCCCTCCCCTCCACCTAACACGGGAGTGTTGTACTTAATAATCATACCCAAATATTATACCTTGCTTATAAGTGCATTGTCAACCATAACCTGCAATTATATACAAATTTGATATGATTTTTTTATCAGCCTGGTGGCCATTGCATAGAGCGACCGCCAAGTAGGTGGAAATGAAGGTGCTGAACTGTTTGGCCACCCTCTTCCCCTGTATTTGCTACAGTACGGAAGCCAGTTTCTGCAATATTCAATTTTTTAGCAAGCATAGGAATTACTTCACAAGTGATATGTGCTAAAAGTTCTTTATCTTCAGCAGTTGTTGCAAGAAGACTAGCAATATGTTTTTTAGGAATAACTAATACATGAACAGGAGCTTGTGGCTCTAAATCATTAAAAGCAATGACCATGTCATCTTCATATACAGCTTGAGTTGGTATTTCTTTATTTGCTATTTTACAAAAAATACAATCTGACATATAAGGCACCTCCTTTTATAGCTTAATTAGTATAGAATTGACATATATCAAATAAATATTTAATATACACCTAGTTCAAATAAAATTTACTTAAACTTTAATACTAACTCTATAACTTTATATATATTCGTTATAAAATTAGTAAAATCCTTTTTTTATTTAGACAAATTTTAAATTAATTCACCTAAAATACCATCTTTAAATAATTTAACTAATTTTACAAGGCGAATATCACCGGAAGTTATTTCTCCATCATTTTTAATATATACTCTTATATAATTTGAAGTTAAACCTTCCATATATCCATCTTGTTCTTGTTCAAATAAAACTTCTAATTCGCGACCCAAAAATCTTTGATAGAACTCAGTTGCTGATTGTTCTGCCATCTTTTGCATCAAATGAACTCTTTGTTTTTTCACTGCTTCATCAATTTGATTTGTCATTTTAGCAGCTGGAGTACCTGCTCGTTTAGAATAAGGGAATACATGCATTTTCATAAATCTCATAGATTTAGCAAATTCCAAAGATTTTTGGAATAATTCATCTGTTTCTCCAGGGAAACCAACAATGATGTCTGTAGAAATAGCAATATCTGGTACTTCACGGCGAATATTTTCTATCAATCTAGCAAATTCGTCAGTAGTATAATGGCGGTTCATTGCTTTTAAGATTTCATCACTACCTGCTTGTAGTGGTAAATGTAAATGCTTAGTAAAGCGTTTATGAGTCTTCACTAATTCTAATAGTCTAGGAGATATTTCAATAGACTCTAAAGAACCTAGTCGCAATCTTTTTAAATTTTCATTAGCTAAACAAATTTCTACAGCATCGCTTAAAGAAATATTTTCACCTTTAAAATCTCTGCCATAAGCACCTAAATGAATACCAGTAAATACTATTTCATGGAAATTTTCTTCTACTAATTGGTCTACTGCTGTTTTTATACTTTCCAATTTACGTGAACGAATAGGCCCTCTAGTATATGGAATAATACAATATGAACAGAAATTACAACAACCATCTTGAATTTTTAAGAAAGCTCTTGTGCGATGTGGTGTGCCATAAAGAGGAATGTCTTCGAATTCATGCATATGCATAACATCATTTACTTCATTAAATAAACCATCTTCACGAGCTGCTTTTTCTACCAAATCAACTATCTTATCACGCTGTTTAGTACCGATTACTACGCGAACACCTTCAATTTTACTGATTTCATCAGAAGCAATCTGTGCATAGCACCCTGTTACAGCTATGATAGCATTATCATTTAAACGATTTGCTCTGCGAATTAATTGACGAGATTTTCGCTCACCTAATGAGTAACAGAACAAGTATTTATAATATAAAAATCAGCAGGCTCAGAAAAATCCACTATTTCATAGCCACGATTGCGAAATAGACCTTCCATAATTTCTGTTTCTACTTGATTAACTTTACAACCAAGTGTTGTTAATGCAACTTTTGGCAAAATTTCACTTCCTCAATTAAAATAAATAAGATAAAAAACTACTAATATAAAATTAGTATAACTAAATTATAGTTTCCCATAAAATAGTTATACTAAACAAAAATCTTTAATATTAAATCTAAATCAAAAATTAAAAATGCCACCTAAATCGCCTTTTTCATACATGACGATAGTAAGTGCTGCAATTGATGCAGTTTCAGCTCGTAAAATACGTTTTCCCATAGATATACTTTTAAATCCAGCATCTTTGCATAATTGCACTTCTTCTGGAGCAAAACCACCTTCTGGGCCAATCAAGATAAGATATTTTTTACTATCTGCTGATTGCAACATTCTCTTTTAAAACTTTGCTCATCTTCTGCTTCATAGCAAATAAAACGAGTATAATCCGCATAATCTTTTGCTAATTGCTCTAAATTCACAATAGCTTCAACTGTCGGCTTTATTGTTCTACCGCACTGTTTTACTGCTTCATCAGCAATTTTTTGCCATTTTTTGTTGACGAGCTAATTTTTTCTTATCATCATATTTCACTACACAATGACAGCTAACTACAGGAACAACACTTGATGCTCCTAATTCCACCGCTTTTTGCACGATAAATTCCATTTTATCGCCTTTAGGCAAACATTGTGCAACGACTACTTCTATAGGTGCTTCTGTATCAGCATCTTCTATATACTGCAATAATTTTAATTGCACTGTATCACTTGTACAAGAGATTACTTTTGCCTGTGCTACTTTACTTTCTCTATCAACAATAGTAAAAACCTGTTCAGTCTTACTCTCATAGCATAAAGAAGATGTTTTGCATCATCGCCTTTAATCGTGATATCTTCACTTAGACATTCATCTATAAATAAACGTCTCATTGCATATCTTCCTTACGACGGAAAATAATCGCAGCCCAACCAGCTTTTTCATTCATTTTTTCTACCATAAAACCATGTTCTTCAGCAGCTTTAGTAACATCTGCTATACGGTCAGCAATTATACCACTTGTCAAAATAGCACCATGCTGATTTAAATAATTATCCACATCATTAAACATGCGAATAATAATGTCTGCTATAATATTAGCTATGATTAAGTCAGCTTTGCCATTCATATTTTTTAATAAATTCGCTTTGGAAAATCTTAATATTTTCACATTCATGATTTTTTTCGATATTTTCTCTGGCAACATCAACTGCTACATTATCATAATCAGCAGCCTCGATATCTTTTGCTCCTAATTTGGAAGCAGCAATTGCTAAAATACCACTACCTGTACCAACATCGAAAACTTTCATTTCTGGTTTTACATATTCTTCTAATAATTGAATACACATAGATGTTGTAGCATGTGTACCTGTACCAAATGCCATACCAGGGTCTAATTCAATTACTATATCATTATCTAATGGAGTGTATTCTTCCCAAGATGGCTTTACTACAATTTTTTCACCAATGCGTTCTGGATGGAAAAATTGCTTCCAATTATTAGCCCAATCTTCATCTTGGATTTCACTGCAATTAATCACGCCTGAACCCTTATCTAAAAATTGGCTCATTTCATCAATATGCAAACGCAACTGTTCTAATTTACTTGGTAAATCCTCATCAGTAGGAAGCCATGCTTTCACTGTAACAACTTCTGTTTCTTCAGCAAGCGGTATATCTGTATAATCCCAAGCTCCAGAATGAATATAAGTATTCACAAGTTCTGGGTCTTCAATCAATACACCAGATGCTCCAAGTTCATGAAAAATCTCTGCTACAGCTTCAGTAGCCTCATGTGAAGTTTGAATGCTAATTTCAGCCCATTTCACAGGTAAATTCCTCCTTAAATAAATACTAAATCAAAACACATAAAGATTATTATACGTTTTGCTTTGACAAATGTAAACCATTCATTATAAAAAATATATTTAATTTACATTCTCATTTATTATAAACCTTGCTCTATTAATTTATCAAATTGTTTTATTTCTTTTGCTTGGTCTTTAATGATATTTTTAGCAATTTTTCTTATTTGCGGATTTTTTGTATATGCTAAAATCTGTTTACTAGCTTCTAACGCACCTTCATGATGATATTTCATTGCCAAAACAAAAGTATAATCTGCTGTTTTTTTATCGCGAGTTCTAGTTACAGCAATCATTTTATTCATCATTTCCGCCATATTTTCTTTTTCTCCAGCTACAAATTCAGCATAAGCTTTTTCATTTAAATTACTATTGCTAAAATCTTCATTAGCTAAAAGCTCATTGAAATCTTCAATTTCTTTTATCTGTGTCTTTATAATATTACGAGCTATTGCTTTTACTTCTTCATTACTGCCATATTCTAAAATTAATTTTGCAGAATCTATTGCACCTTGATGATGTGGTATCATATTAGCGATAAAATCTTTATCCACATTGCCACTTTGTACAAATTCTTCATTCATCATCGGCATATGCATACTATCTACAATTTCATTATTGATTAATGGGTCAAAATTTAGACGATTTGTCTGCGTATTTATATTCATATCATGATGTCCATGATAATCATGATAATGTGCATTTGCCACACCAAAACTATTTACACTACTAATAATTGACGCACAAGTTATAGCTAAAATTATTTTTTTCATTTTTCCAACCTCTTATCATTTGATATTTCATAGTGAAATTATATGATTTAGCTTTATAATTGTCAATATAACAATAATATTCTTGGAGGTATCTATGCTTAATATTTTACAATTACAAACAAAAGTCTTATCTTCAAAGGAACAAACATTAAATTACATTGAAGCTTATCTCAAAAAATTTCTTCATCTTCAGCCTAATATTGTAACCTTACCAGAAATGTTTAACTGCCCTTATGATAATAAATCTTTTCCTTTATATGCTGAATTCGAAGGAGATATCACTTACAAATTTTGTCAAAATCTAGCTAAAAAATACAATATCTATTTAAGTGCAGGCTCTATTCCTGAAAAAGATGTCCAAAATCATTTATTTAATACAGCTTATGTCTTTGATAATAATGGTAATTGCATCGCTAAACATCGCAAAATGCATTTATTCGATATTGATGTGAAAAATGGTCAACGCTTTAAAGAATCAGATACTTTATCTGCTGGTAATAATATCACTGTTTTTGATACAAAATGGGGCAAAATGGGATTGTGCATTTGTTATGATTTTCGCTTTCCTGAACTTGCTCGATTAATGGTAGATTTAGGAGCAAAAATTATCCTTGTTCCCGCTGCTTTCAATATGACCACAGGCCCACTTCATTGGGAATTATTATTCCAAAGTCGTGCTGTAGATAATCAAGTATTCACCATTGGTACAGCTCCTGCTAGAAATTTAAATGCTTCTTACCATTCTTATGGTCATAGCATTATTGTTTCACCATGGGGAAAAATTTTAAATCAAGCAGATTTTGAAGAAACAGCTTTATTTACAACTATAAATTTAAATGAAATTAATCTCGTTCGTGAACAGATACCACTTTTAAGACATCGTCGTTTAGATATCTATGAATTAACACAAAAATAAAACTTATAAACTTGCACAAAATAAAAATAAGTTAAAAATATCTCCTTGTTATAAAATTACCAATTAAAAATAAATATTTAATAGGTAATTAAATATAGGAGGTATTATTATATGTTATTAATTAAAAACCGCTTTCAAGGAGTATTTCTTTGTTTCGTCTTAGCCTTACCTGCTTATTTTTTAGGTAAAGAATTTGAAATCATTGGCGGTCCTGTTTTTGCCATTTTACTTGGTATGCTATTATCAAAATTTGTTCGCGAAAAAGATATCTTAAAAAGTGGTATTACATTTACTTCTAAAAAAGTTTTACAATATGCTGTTATTTTATTGGGATTTGGTCTAAACTTAAGCACTGTTATCGCTGTAGGTGCTACATCTTTGCCAATCATCATTTCTACAATTGCCACTTCATTAATTACAGCCTACATAATTTTTAAATTAATCAATATTCCTGCTAAATCTTCTATCTTAATCGGTGTAGGTTCTTCTATTTGTGGTGGTTCTGCAATCGCTGCAACAGCACCTGTCATTGACGCTAATCATAAAGAAATAGCTCAAGCCATATCTGTTATCTTCTTATTTAATATCATCGCTGCTTTAATTTTCCCTACTTTGGGTAATTTTTTAGGTTTATCTGATCATGGGTTTGCTATCTTTGCAGGTACTGCGGTCAATGATACTTCTTCTGTTACAGCAGCAGCTTCTTCTTGGGATAGCATGCATAACACTGGTACAGAAGTTTTAACTGGTGCTACTATCGTAAAACTCACTAGAACACTTGCTATTATTCCTATCACATTAGTTTTAGGCTTTTATCAAGCAAAAAAAGCTTCTGGTCAAAACAAAGCTAGTATAAAATCTGCATTTCCAATGTTTATTTTATATTTCATCATTGCTTCTATTATTACTACTTTCTTAAATTATTTTATGGACAGAAATATTTTTTCTGCTGAAATATCTTCTGCTATTTTATCTTTCTTTGCTTTAATGAAATTTTTCAGTAAATATTTCATCATCATGGCAATGGGCGCTATTGGTCTTCATACTGATATCGTTGATTAATAAAAATGGTGGTCGTCCTATCATCATGGGCTTTTGCTGTTGGATAGCTATTGCTTGCGTCAGCTTATTAGTTCAACATCTTTTAGGCTTGTGGTAAAAATAAAATTACAAAATTAAGCTAGAATATGTCTTTTCAGATATATTCTAGCTTTTTTATTTTTATCTTTAAATCTGTTGTTTTTACAACATACTTTTAAATCAAGACTAATTATAATAAGCATATCAATTAAATCACAAATAAAATTATTGGAGAGATAATTATGGAAAATAAAATGTTTTGCTTTCAATGTCAAGAAACAGCTCAATGCACAGGCTGCACTCGTGTAGGTGTTTGTGGAAAATCTGCCACTACTGCTACACTGCAAGATTTATTAATTTATGCAACTAAAGGTCTTTGCGAAATCACTACTAAACTTCGTCAAGAAAAACAAGATATCAGTCGTAAATTAAATCAATTTATCTGTGAAAATCTTTTTATCACTATCACTAACGCTAATTTTGATGATGAAATTATCATTAAACGCATCACAGAGACTTTAAATTATAAACAAGAATTACTTGCAAAATTGCAAAATAAAGATAATTTATCCTCTGTAGCTCTTTGGACTACTGATGATGAAAATACTTACCTTGTAAAAGGTGCTACTATCGGCGTTTTAGCTACTGAAAATGAAGATATTCGCAGTCTTCGTGAATTAATCACTTATGGTTTAAAAGGTATGGCAGCATATAATAAACATGCAAATGCCCTTGGTAAATTTAATGATGAAATTGACTCATTTTTACAAGCTACTTTAGCTAAAACTGTTGATAATAATTTATCTGGAGAAGAATTAACAGCTCTTACTTTAGAAACTGGTGCTTTCGGTGTAAAAGTCATGGCACTTTTAGATGAAGCCAATACTTCTCGCTATGGAAATCCAGAAATCACATCTGTAGATATCGGCGTTCGCAATAATCCAGCAATCTTGATTTCTGGTCATGATTTACGCGATTTAGAAATGCTTCTTGAACAAACTCAAGGAACTGGTGTCGATGTATATACACATAGCGAAATGCTTCCAGCACATTATTATCCATTCTTCAAAAAATATAAAAACTTTGCAGGTAACTACGGCAATGCTTGGTGGAAACAAAAAGAAGAATTTTTATCCTTCAATGGCCCTATTTTATTGACTACTAACTGTCTTGTACCACCAAAAGCTGAATATAAAGATAGAATTTATACTACAGGTGTTGTTGGCTTTGCAGGTTGCAAACATATTCCTGGCGAAATCGGCGAAACTAAAGATTTTTCTGCTATTATTGAACACGCCAAAAAATGCCCACCACCAACACAAATTGAAACAGGCTCTATCGTAGGTGGTTTTGCTCATAATCAAGTCTTAGCTCTTGCTGATAAAGTAGTTGAAGCTGTAAAATCTGGTGCTATCAAAAAATTTGTAGTTATGGCAGGCTGTGATGGTCGTCAATTAGCTAGAAATTATTATACTGACTTTGCTAAAGCACTTCCTCAAGATACAGTTATCTTAACTGCTGGCTGTGCAAAATATAAATACAATAAATTAAATCTAGGCGATATTGGTGGTATTCCTCGCGTTTTAGATGCTGGTCAATGTAATGATAGCTATTCACTCGCTTTGATTGCCTTAAAACTAAAAGAAGTATTTGGCTTAGATGATATCAATGAATTACCAATTGCTTATAATATCGCATGGTATGAACAAAAAGCTGTTATCGTTCTTTTAGCACTTCTTTATCTTGGTGTTAAAAATATAAAACTTGGCCCTACACTTCCAGCTTTCTTATCTCCAAATGTTGCTAAAGTTCTTGTGGATAACTTCGGTATTTCTGGTATTAATAGTGTAGAAGAAGATATTAAATCTCTTATCTAAAACTTAAAACACAAACAAAAAAGACGGTATTAAAACCGTTCTTTTTTATTTTCTTTTATTTTTTCATATTTAAATATTTTTCTCTCAAAGCTATTTTTCGTTGCATAGACTTAACAAATTCTTTTGCTCGAGAAAAATCTTCTTCATTAGGATGAATTGAAGCTTTTTGCCAACGTTCAAGATTACGAGGTGTCGCTGCATGAGGATCATTTTTATCAGCATTTTTACGCCTTTCTAGCATTGCTGGATTTATTTTTCCTTGGCTGGCAAAAGTTCCCAATACTTTGCAATTTTCTCCTAAATAACTAGCAGCTCTAGCAAAAGCAGTTATAGAATGTTCACTATTTAATTCTGCACCTTGTGTTTGAAATAAAATTACTGTTTTATTATTTAATTTTTTCAATAATTCCTGTACCATTTTATCTGGTTCACCACGAGTGAGCCAATATCCTACAGCAATATTATCATAATCCTCAAGATTAAATTCATCTCGTATAGCAAAAATATCTGCTACATTTTCACCAAAACCATCATAAATAGCCTCTGCTATTTGTTTTGTATTTCCAGTTACACTAGAATAAACTATCAACCATTTTTCATTATACACACTCTTTTCTTATAAATTAATTATTATTATAAATAAAAAAGATATAAATTCTGTTGTTTTTACAACTAATTAAACAAAAATAAAAAGGGATTAAGCATAAAGCCAATCCCTTAAATATAATTCCATTATTAATATTATTAAAATTCAATTTGTAATTTAAATTCAGTTTCCTGTTTTTCTTCTTTTTGCCCAAGTATTTAACATATTAATCATAGCAATAAAAGAAGAAGCTGAAATATCTTCAATGATATTCTGATTTTCTTTAGAACGTCCACCTACATATTCTAGCTAATGCTACTAGATAATCTTTCATCTGCTTCTTTAAGTAAAGTATTAATCACTGCATTTAAAGTTGCTTCATTAATTACTTCATAATCGCTCAAATCATTATTGCAAAAAATAGTTGTTAAATTAAAGAAACCTTTTTCTCTGTCGCTGATAGGTATAGCAAAATATCTATTTTCATATTTTTTATTATAAGGCACATCGTAACTATGTTCATAATCCCTTACTTCATACTTACCTACTAAATAAGCAGTAGGCTTACTTTGCTCGTCTTTCACAACTCTTACCAATTCTTTAAAAGCTACTCTAAAAGTATTTTCTTTAAACCCTTGTTTATTAATATAGAGATAAACTTTCATTTAGTGCCAGGCCTCTTTTCTCTTCAAATTTCTAATAATAATAATACCATTATATTTATAAAACGTCTATTTAAATGAAAATTCAATAAAATTTTAATTTTTAATAATTATATTTAAACATAAAAAAGGAATATTCTTTAAAATGAATATCCTTTTATAACTTCATTATCAATTATTTATTATCTTTACCCCAAGTACGTTCAAGTTCTTTAACGATTTCAGCATGTTTTTCTTCTGTTAATTTAACTTTAGCTTTGTAAATGAATGTTGCAATGATGAGTAAGATAAATGGAATTGCAAACATGATAATTTGGAAGTTGAGTAAATTATCAGGAGTTATGCTTTCTGCTGTAACTTTATTACCAGACATACCAACCCAAACAGCTGTGAAGCCTACGATAGCAGATGTGATAGCACCGCCTAATTTATCGATTAAAGGACGTACACAAGTACGAGTGCTTCATCACGATGACCAAGTTTTAATTGACCATATTCAACAGTATCTGTAATTGTCATTAATACAACAAGGAAGATAAGTGGCTGTGGTAATGCAAATAAACCAGCACCAAGTAATGTTAAATATACATTTTGACCTGCAAAGTAGTAAATAACTACTGCAATTAACATAATAGCGATAGAATAGAAGAATAAATTACGTCTGCTGAATTTTTTAGTTAATGATGGGAATAAAGCAACTGCCATTAAACCAATGATAACGTTGATTACACCTAAGAAGGAAAACTGAGAAGAATCACCTAATACATAAATGAAATAGTAAAGGTTGAAGTTATTGATAAGGTTTTGACCTAAACCAAAGAATAAGATAAGCAAATGCAATCCATAAGAGCTGGTCATTTTTCATTAATACAGAGAAAACTTGTCCAAAAGATGTATCTGTTTTGTTTTCACGAAGCGCAGAGTCATGTTCTTTTGTACCAATACCAAGAATGATAGCACCTACAGTAGCAATTAAACCACCAATTGCAGCAAATGCGAACCAACCTGTAGCATCACCTGCACCACCATTGCTATTTTCAGAGAAAGCTAAAACAATTGGAATAACAATGATAGTTACGAGCTGACCACCGAATACAGAACCAATACGTGCATAAGTAGCTGTAATTTCACGTTCACGAGAATCAAAAGAAAGTGCTGGTATCATGGACCAAATAGCAACGTCTTTTGCTGAATAGAAAATATCCATAATTATATATAAGATAGCGAAAACAATTAAGTACATTATAGGCTTGTTTCAGCTAAACCGCCAATATCTGTGAATAAGATAGCTAAAGTAACTGCGGCAATAACTGCACCAGAAAGAACCCAAGGTTTAAATTTACCCCATCTAGTTTTTGTTTTATCGATAGTATTACCAATAAATGGGTCAATGAAAAGTTCCGCAACACGAATAACAAGAATAACTGTTGTTACAAGACCGATCATATATTCATTATAACTTGTATCATCTGTATTAAATAAATTACTTGTTACGAAAATCATAAAATAAGTACCAATCATTGCATAGAAAAAGTCATGCCCAAAGGTACCGCACGCATATGCCACACGTGATAAAAATCTTGACATATAAAGGCCTCCCATTATGTTATTAAAAATTTAATGACTACACTAAAAATTATTTAACTGTGTTAATATATTCGATGATAGCATCAGCTATTTTATCTAAAGGAGCATTGCTAGTATTTACAATTAAATCATAGTTAGAAGCTTCGCCCCATTTTTTACCTGTGTAATAATTGTAGTATCTAGCTCTTTTTTCATTTTCTTCGTTTAATTCTTTTAAAGTTTACCTTCGTAAACTTCTTTACCTCTTTTTCTCTATATTCATCATTTGCACAAACAAAGATAGAGAAATGATTTGACATATCTTCTAATACATAATCAGCGCAACGACCTAAGATAACAC
>ENA-OQCN01000412-OQCN01000412.1-human-gut-metagenome-genome-assembly--contig:-NODE-412-length-23006-cov-2.454915_pt1 | contig 23006 bp, 27 predicted proteins | sample MGYA00242497_ERZ504576 | MGnify/ENA primary metagenome ERZ504576 (study PRJEB26092, sample SAMD00036296) | human gut metagenome | host: Homo sapiens | study: EMG produced TPA metagenomics assembly of... | reverse complement strand
CATGTTTAGAATTTTAGCTACATGAGAAATAGAATTTCCTTTTAAAACCATTTTAATTGCTTTAACTTTAAATTCATTTGAGTATTTAGTCATAAAAAAACTGCACCTCCAAAAGTTGTTTTGTGTCTAACTTTTGGGGTGCAGTTCAATTTTGAAATTAAATTGCAAAAATTAATGATGATTTAGAATATTTATTGCAATGTAATACTAGCTTAGTATATAATAAATAAAAAACGTAAGTAGTATGTTTAAGATTTTGGAGGATAAATAAATGGGATTATTTTCAAAACTATTTCAGTCTAATGAAAAAAATTTTGTTTCACCGATGACAGGTAAAGTGGTGGCTATGAGCGATATTCCAGACCCTGCATTTGCTCAAAAAATGATGGGTGATGGTTGCGGTATTGAATTAACAGATGGTACAGTTGTTGCACCTTTTGATGCTAAAGTAACAGCTGCTTTCCCTACTGGTCATGCTTTTGGTTTAGAAGCTAAAGAAGACGGCACAGAAGTATTAATTCATATTGGAATTGATACAGTTGAAATGGAAGGCGAAGGTTTTTCTTCTAATATAAAAGTTGGTGATGAAGTAAAACAAGGTGATGTTTTAGTAGTTGTGGATTTAGAAGTTGTACAAGAAGCAGGTAAATCACTCGTATCTCCTATTGCTTTTACTGGCAATAATAAAGTTGAAGTTTTTAAAATTGAACAAAATGTTGTTGCTGGTGAAAAAGGTCTTTTAAATTACAAATAAAATAGTGTATAATAGTAACATCTATTTGTACTATTAATAATTAAACCCTGTAGGAATAGAAAACCTACAGGGTTTTTAATTAATTACCTTATTTGATTGATGGAGGGAATTAAAATGAAAACAAATTCACAGCAAAGTCTAAAGCGTGGTTTTGAAAAATCGTCATTTACAGATGATTGCTTTAGGTGGCGCTATTGGTACAGGTCTATTTTATGGTTCGGCTTCAACAATTCAATTGGCTGGGCCAGCTATTTCACTATCTTATTTATTGGTGGCTGTGTAATATTTTTTATTATGCGTATGTTAGGGGAAATGGCTGTAGATAATCCAGTTTCCGGCTCATTTAGCTCATATGCAAATACTTATTGGCATGAATTCGTAGGCTTTTTATCTGGTTGGAATTATTGGATGAATTATGTCATCGTTAGTATGGTAGAATTAACAGCTGTAGGTATTTATATAAATTATTGGTTGCCAGATGTACCACAATGGCTTTCTGCTCTTATTTGTTTAATTATCATTACAGTGATTAATTTAATTAATGTAAAATTATATGGTGAATTTGAATTTTGTACAGCTATTATTAAAGTAGTGGCTATTTGCTGTATGATTATTTTTGGTATATATATTATTTGTACAGATATGGGAACATTTCCTGAAAATCTCAGCAATCTTTGGAGTCATGGCGGTTACTTGCCAAATGGCTGGTGGGGTCTTGCTCTTTCTTTAGTAGTAGTTATGTTCTCTTTTGGCGGTATAGAATTAATCGGTATTACTGCAGGTGAAGCAGATGAACCACAAAAATCTATCCCTAAAGCTATAAACCAAGTTATTTGGCGAATTCTTATTTTTTATATTGGTACTTTAGTCGTTTTAATGATTTTATATCCATGGAATGAAGTGGGATTAGAAGCAAGTCCATTTGTACAGATTTTCTCTAATATTGGTATACCTGCTGCAGCAAATTTATTAAATATAGTAGTATTAACAGCGGCTATATCTGTTTATAATAGTGCTATTTATAGTAATTCACGCATGTTATATGGTTTAGCTAGTCAAGGAAATGCTCCTAAGATTTTAACTGCTTTAACTAGAAATGGCGTGCCAATGGTTGGTATTTTTATTTCTTCAGGAATTACATTAATCGCAGTAGTTTTAAATTATCTTTTCCCTGGAAAAGTATTTATGTATCTAGTTTCTATTGCAGTAGCAGCGGTACTTGTTAGTTGGTTTATCATCATTGTTACACATTTGAAATTTAGAAAAGCTAAAGCTCGTTTAGGGCAAGATAAAGATTTACATTTTAAATCTATTGGTTATCCAATCATCAATTATTTATGTATTGTATTTTTGATTTTTATTGCATTCATGATGTATCAAGTTCCTGATACTAGAAATGCTTTGTATATTTTACCTTTATGGATTATTATTTTAGCTATCGGTTATATGCTTAAAAAGAAAAAATAAATATAAAAATAGAAATATAAATATAAACAGAAATAAAGAGTACAGAATTTATCTGTACTCTTTTTATTTGAACTCTAATTTTAAATTAACGCCAACTTCTTGAATGTTCATATACTTAGCCATTTGAATTTTTGCTTGAAGGCAAGTACAATGGGCAGGATAAATAATATCGATATCTTGTTCTTTTAAATAATCAATAGTTTTTCTTAATTTATTATCGACTTTTAATAGATGAAAACCACCAATAATACTGTGAATTTTTGTATTAGGAAATAAAGATTTACTATATTCGATAATATTACAAATTCCACTATGAGAACAAGCAGTTATGATAACTAATCCGTCTTTGCCTTTATAAACCATAGCACTATCATCAAATTTAAATCATCTTGCCATTGATTATCTTTAAAAACTTCTTCCACTTTTATGCGTTCGAATGGAAATTTAGTGGGAATTTCACTTAAAAATACAAGATTGTCATCAGTCCAATATGGCTCTTTTGTAAGTATAGGCTCTAATTTATATGATAATTCATCAAAAGACATAGACATTCTAATATCTATATTATTTTTTCATTTAGGATAAAGAATTTGAGGATGAGCTATTAATTTTGTCTTTTCTAGATTATATTTATGTAAAAGACTTTTTAGCCCACCAGTATAGTCGCTATGGCCATGAGATAAAACAATATAATCTAAGTTAGCTAAAGAAATATTCATTTTACTTGTGTTAGTTAAAAAAATGTCTGAATATCCTGTATTAAAAAGAATTTTTTTATTATTTAACTCAATGAAATAACTAAGTGCAGGTTCACCTAAAAAATATTTATCAATAAAAGTATTATTATCTACTAAAACATTTAATATCACAGAAATCACCTCTTTAAATTTAATAAAAATAAAAAGACATTCTCTTCTATATCAAATTTTAAATTAAAATTTATAAAAAAGAATGTCTTTATTTTATATATTACATATTTTTTACAGGAATAGTACCACGGGACATAGTAAGTGTACCAGTCTAGCTACTTCGATTACTTCATAATCTGCAAGCATTTCACAAAGGGCATCAATTTTTGTATGGTCGCCAGTTAATTCAATAACGAGTGTTTCGCGATTGATATCAACTATTTTTGCACGGAAGATATTTACTATATTTACAATATCATTTCTAGTTATAGGGTCAGCTTTTACTTTTATCATCACAAGTTCACGATTGATTGAATCAATATGAGTCAAATTAACGATTTTGATTACATTAATGAGTTTATTGATTTGCTTCATAACTTGTTCTACTTCATTTTCACTATCAGCAGTCAAGACAAAGCTCATTCTAGTAACATGTTCTTCTTCTGTATAGCCTACAGATAAGGTATTGATATTAAATGAACGTCTGCTGATAAGGGAAACAATATGGCTCAATACTCCAGGAGTATCTTCAGCTAATAGTGTTAATTGATATTTCATTGTTCTGCCTCCAATACCATTTGATCAAGTCGTCCACCAGCGGGAACCATAGGGAATACATTTTCTTCATCAGGAATTAATATATCAATGAGACAAGCGCCATCACTATTGATGTAATTAGCTAATTGTTCATTGAATGTAGTTTTATTATCAATGCGATAACCATTTACACCCATAGCTTGAGCTAATTTTACTAAATCAGTTTTACCTCTTAATACGGAATGGGAATAATGATGATTGTAGAACATACGTTGCCATTGAGCAACCATGCCAAGCATATGGTTATTGAGTACTACTACTTTTATATCTAAATTATAATCAGCAACAGTAGCAAATTCTTGACAATTCATCATAATACTACCATCACCAGTAAATAAAACTACTTTTTTATCAGGATTTGCAAGTTTAGCGCCAATTGCAGCAGGAAGACCAAATCCCATAGTACCAAGTCCACCAGAAGTGATAAATTTGCGAGATTTTTGTAAATTGTAATATTGTGCTGCCCACATTTGATGTTGACCAACATCTGTTACTACAATAGTGTTTTCATCACAAATTTTACTGATATTAGTGATAATATTTTCAGGCATGATTAAATTTTCATCATCACGATATAATAAAGGATTGAAATGTTTCATTTCAAAGATGTAATCACGCCAAGGTTTATATTGATCTTTTAATTGTGCACCAATGATAGAAAGTTTAGCTGTGAACAAAGGTAAAGACCAACGTAAATCACCGACAACAGGATAATCTACATGTACATTTTTATTTATTTCCGCACTATCAATATCAAAATGAGCGATTTTGGCATTAGGGGCAAATTCAGAAACTTTACCAGTAACACGGTCATCAAAACGAGCGCCTAAAGCAATTAATAAATCACATTCCATTACTGCCATATTTGCTGTATAAGTACCATGCATACCTACCATGCCTAAGGATTCTAATTGGTCGCATGGAATAGAACCTCTACCCATAAGGCTTTCAACAACAGGAATGCCAGTTATTTCAGTTAATTGTTTGATATACGCAGAAGTATTTGAAGAAATAACGCCACCGCCGACAAATAAAATTAGGTTTTCAGCAGTTTTTACAGCTTCGATTAAAGTATCAATATCGTCTGTATTGCCATCTTTTTGTAATTTATATCCACGAAGATTAACTTCTGTAGGATATTTAAAATCTATTTCAGCTTCAAATACATCTTTAGCAATATCAATGACAACAGGGCCAGGTCTACCAGTAGAAGAAATATGGAATGCTTCTTTAAATACTCGTGGTAAATCGCTAACTTTTTTTTATTAAGTAATTATGTTTAGTTACAGGTGCTGTAATACCACATACATCGGCTTCTTGGAAAGAATCTTTACCGATTAGATGAGTAGCAACCTGTCCTGTAATACAAACGATAGGAATAGAGTCTATATTAGCTGTCGCAATACCTGTGATTAAATTGGCAGCACCTGGACCAGATGTAGCAAAACATACTCCAACTTTTCCACTAGAACGAGCATAACCGTCAGCAGCATGAATAGCACCTTGTTCATGTTTGGTTAGAATATGAGGAAATTTATTTTGATATAAAGCATCATATAATGTCAAAACAGCACCGCCAGGGTAACCAAAAACAAGATTTACATTTTCTTTTTTCAAACATTCAATAATTGCTTGAGCGCCGTTTATTCGCATGAATTTTTCCTCCTTTATATATGTAATCAAATATTTTGATAAAAAAGAGATGCTTTGCAGCATCTCTTTTTGCTTTATATATCGCCGCTATTAATTGTTGATAAGTTTATCGGAATCATTCCAGCTATAAAGTTTACGAAGTTCAGCACCAACTTTTTCGCATTCATGTTCAGCTGCACGTTTACGCATAGCAAGGAAATGAGCACAACCAGTTTGGTTATCCATGAGCCAATCTTTAGCAAAAGTACCATCTTGAATATCGGAAAGAATTTTCTTCATAGCTTTTTTAGTATCTTCTGTAATGATTTTTGGACCAGTGATATAATCACCATATTCAGCAGTATTGGAGATAGAATAACGCATACCAGCAAAACCGCTTTCATAGATAAGGTCAACGATAAGTTTCATTTCATGAATACATTCAAAATATGCATTACGTGGGTCATAACCTGCTTCAACTAATGTTTCAAAACCAGCTTGCATTAAAGCGCAAACACCACCGCAAAGAACAGCTTGTTCACCAAAGAGGTCAGTTTCTGTTTCAGTTTTGAAAGTTGTTTCAAGAACACCTGCTCTAGAGCAACCAAGACCATTTGCATAAGCAAGAGCTAAATCTAAAGCGTTGCCTGTAGCATCTTGATATACAGCAACAAGACATGGAGTTCCACGACCTCTTAAATATTCGCTTCTAACTGTATGACCAGGAGCTTTTGGTGCAATCATAGTAACATCAACATCTTTTGGTGGAACGATTTGATTGAAATGAATAGCAAAACCATGAGCGAACATGAGCATTTTACCAGCTGTTAAATTAGGTTCGATAGATTCTTTATACATTTTTGCCTGTTTTTCATCATTGATAAGAACCATGATAACATCTGCTTGAGCAGCAGCTTCAGCAGCTGTGAAAACATCAAAATCTTGAGCTTCTGCTTTAGCCCAGGATTTACTTCCTTTGTAAAGACCTACAACAACATCTAAACCAGATTCTTTTAAATTTAACGCATGTGCATGACCCTGACTACCATAGCCGATGACAGCAATTTTTTTACCTTTTAATAAGTTAAGATTACAATCTTCTTGATAATAAATTTTTGCCATAATAAAAAATCTCCTTTTGTATCTTTTGTATTAAAAAATACTTTATAAATTTATGCAAACATGCATTAATATAATAAAAAAAGTTCATCTCTTAAAAATATATATGAAATATATTTCTAAGGGACGAACTTTTTAAATCCGTGGTTACCACCCAAATTTTGCTAATAATAGCAACACTCAGAATACATTTATAATAATTAATCGATAACTAGAATATACAAATGTATTTTCCAATAACGAGGAAAAGCCGTTTTGACTTACTAAGTATAATTACTTTTCAGTCAAAATCCTCCCAGATGATGTTCGCTATAACATCACACTGATTTGCACCAACCATCAGCTCTCTGTAGCTTTTTGCTATAAGTTACTTGTCTGTTCATAGGATTTATTATATTTGATTTCATGTTTACAACTTTACGATATGTATACATTAAACTATTCTGTTAAATTTGTCAAGTGTTTTTTATTTATTAACTTTTTCTATTTAACTAAAAGCATGATTATTAAGGCTGTTTGTAAATTGTAAAATTGTAATTAATATTGAATGAATTTTAGTAGTTATTTATATTAAGGTATTTTAAATATGCTAGAATGAAGTTAATAAAGTAGTAAATTTATTAATTTAAAAATTTGAGAAGAAATTATTTTATGATTTATTGGTCGAATGAAAATGGTGAAGGCAGTTTTCAAAGTAAATTTTTTCAAGATGATGAATATAAGCATAAATTAAGTATTTATATAAATGACGATAAGTTAAAAGAATGTGCTGAAAAATGTGTAGAGTCTTTGAATAATCTCACAGATGGTATGATAGATGAAATTTGCACACAACTTGGGAAAATGTAAAAGATGAATTTACATTACCAAAGATAAATGATGTTCGTGAAATCTTGAATTATTGTTGGTTTGAGGCTTTATATGTGGATATGATAAATGATGATGATGAAATAGCTTATGCTGTCGAAGGTGAAGGCGATTGGGGTACAGAAGTTGGTTTTGTTATAAGAGATAATAAAGTAATTTATGCAGGCATTGATTATTTAGATTATATAAAAAATGTATGAGAAAAATTTAATGATTAAAAGCATAAATTTAACTATAGATTTTAAAATTTTTATGATAAATATTTTATCTAAGTAATAAATTTTAGTAATAAAGATGTAAATATAAAAATTTTTACAATTATCGTGCTATAGTGTTATAATTATGCTTAAAATAATTAAATTTGTTAAAGAAAGGTTTGAAGTTATGGGGGCTTTAAAAGAAATTCAACCGATAAAAACAGGATTAAAAGGAGAAATTTTAATACCTGGAGATAAATCAGTATCACATCGCAGTGTAATGTTTGCTGGTCTTTGTGATAGTGAAGTAAAAATCACTAATTTTTTACATGCAGCAGATTGTATGTCTACTGTTAATTGTATGAGAGCTTTAGGTGTAAAAGTTAAAGAATTAGATGAAAATACTTTGATTGTAAAAGGTAATGGTTTTCATGGACTTCAAGAACCGCAAAGTATAATTGATGCTGAAAATTCAGGCACAACACTTCGTTTAATGATGGGAATATTGGCAGGTCAAAAATTTTTAACTACTTTTACAGGTGATGCTTCACTTAGTCGTCGTCCTATGGGAAGGGTAATTAACCCATTGAGCCAAATGGGGGCTAATATTGTAGGAAGAAAAGAAAATAAATTATTGCCTATAACTGTAATTCCTGCAAAAGAAAGTTTACAAGGTATTGATTATCAAATGCCAATGGCTAGTGCGCAGGTGAAATCTGCTATTTTACTCGCTGGCATGAAGCTGAAGGCAAAACTACAGTAACTGAGCCATATACTTCTAGAGATCATACAGAACGTATGCTTGAAGGTTTTGGCGTAAAATTAGAAAAATCTGGCACAAGCATAACAATTAGTAAAGTGGAAAAAATGACAGCTCCAAAAGAAATTCATGTACCAGGTGATATTTCTTCAGCTGCTTTTTGGCTTGTAGTTGGTTCAATTATCGAAGATAGCGATATTATTTTAAAAGATGTAGGTATAAATGAAACACGTACAGGAATTATTGATGTATTAAAAGCTATGGGAGCTAATATTGAACTTTTAAATGTTCGCGATGAAGTAGAACCTATTGCTGATATTCGTGTGCGTTATGCTAAATTACATGGTACAAGCTTTGGTGCAGATATCATGCCTAGACTTATTGATGAAATTCCTATTATCACTGTAGCTAGTATGTTTGCAGAAGGTGAAACTATTATTACAGGTGCTGGTGAATTACGTGTAAAAGAAACAGATAGATTGCAAGTTATCACAGATGAATTTAACAAAGTTTGTCCATGTATAAAAGGAACTCAAGATGGTTTAATTATCACTGGCGGTCAAAGAAATAATTTACAAAAAACTGTATGTAATTCTCATAATGATCATAGAATTGCCATGGCACTTGCAATATTAGGAGCTAGTGGTGCAGGTATTGAAATTGAAAATAGTGAATGTGTAAATATTTCCTATCCAACTTTTTATGATATATTGACTCGTTTTGAATAATTTACAAATTTTATATAGGTGAGAATGATGAAGAAATCTGTAATTGCTATTGATGGTCCAGCGGGAGCAGGCAAATCTACTATAGCGAAAATGGCAGCTAAAAAATTAAATTATATTTATATTGATACTGGTGCGATGTATAGAGGTGTGGCTTGGCTTGTATTGCAAAAATATCAAGTGCCTGTAAATACAGCACAAGTTTTATCTGTAATTGAAGATATTAATATACGATTGGCGTATGATGATAATGGAAATATGCTCATTTTTGTAAATGAACAAGATGTAAGTACAGCGATTAGAACACCAGAAGTAACAGCTTTAGTATCACAAGTAGCAGCAATTAGTGAAGTTCGTCAAAAAATGGTAGAGCTTCAACGTAAAATGGCACAAGATGGTTCTGTATTGATGGATGGTAGAGATATTGGAACATGTGTACTTCCTAATGCTGATTTAAAAATTTATTTGACAGCTTCTGCTGATGAAAGAGCAAATCGCAGAGCTAAAGAAATGAGAGAAAAAGGCTATGATGTAGATGTAGAAGAAATAAAAAAAGATATTATAGCTAGAGATGAAGCTGATATGCAAAGAGAAGTTTCTCCATTGAAAAAAGCAGACGATGCTATTTTATTAGATACAACAAAAATGACTATTGATGAAGTTTTACAAGAAATTATAAGACTAGCTAATGCTTAAGGCTATTTTTGTGAATTTATAATTTGAGGATTTTTAATTATGTTATATGGATTACTTAGAATAATATTTACATTTGTTTATTCTGTTATTTTTCCTACAACAGTCAAAGGAAAAGAAAATATACCTAAAGAAGGAGCTGTAATTTTAGCTGCTAATCATTTAAGCAACTGGGATCCTCCACTAGTAGGAACATTCATACCTCGTCATTTGGCTTATATGGCTAAAGAAGAGTTGTTTAAAGTGCCGATATTGAAAAATATTTTAGAAAATGTGCATACTTTTCCTGTAAAAAGAGGTGCTTCAGATAGAGCTGCAATAAAGACAGCATTGCAGATGTTAGAAGCAAAAGAGTGTATATGTATGTTTCCTGAAGGTACTAGAAGTAAAGATGGAAAATTACACAAGGGTGCACCAGGGGTAGCACTTATTGCCGCAAAATCAAAAGCAACAGTTATTCCTGTAGCAATACAAGGAACATTTAAATTAAGACCGTTTAGAAAAATAACTTTAATTTATGGAAAACCTATGACTTTTGAAGCAGAAAAAGTGGATAAAAGAAAATTTACAAGAATTTACTGAAAAAATAATGCAAGAAATTGCGTCAATGCTAAAAATAAAGTAGAATAAAGATAGCATAGTATGGTATACTATATGGTAAGCTTAGTAATATAATTTTTGATGGTGATAAATTTTGGAAGTAATTTTAGCTGACGATTATGGATTTTGTTATGGCGTAAAAAGAGCAATAAAAACTGCTAAAGATAATATTGATTTATCAAAAAAGTTTGCACTTTAGGACCAATAATTCATAATCCGCAAATGGTAAAATCATTAGCTGATGAAGGTATCGGAATAGTAGAATCAGTTGATGAAATGGAGAATGGGAAAATAATAATTCGCTCTCATGGTGTAGGTCCAAGCATATATGATGCGATAAAAGCAAAAGGGCTAGAGCTTGCAGATGCTACTTGTCCACATGTTAAGAAAGCTCAAATGTCAGCCAAAACGCTAGCTGATGAAGGCTTCAAAGTTATTATTATAGGCGAAAAAATCATCCTGAGGTAAAAAGTATTAAAGAGTGGGCTGGTAAAAATTCATTAGTTATTGGTTCACAAGAAGAAGCTGAAAATATAGCTTTTGTATCTAAATTGGGTATTGTAGCGCAAACAACATTTTCAGCAAAAGCCTTTAGTGAGATTGTTAATATTTTATTAACTAAATCTTATGATATCAGGATTTTAAGAACAATTTGCACAGCCACAGATAAACGTCAGTCTGCTGCGATAAAATTATCTAAAGAAGTAGATATGATGATTGTTGTTGGTGGTCGCAATAGTGCTAATACAACTCGATTAGCGCAATTATGCACCGAGCATTGTGTAACACATCATATAGAAACGGTTGATGAATTACATGATGATTGGTTCAATAATATTAAAAAAATTGGTATTACAGCAGGTGCATCTACACCTGACTGGATTATCAAGGAGGTATATGAAAAGTGCAAGACATGGCAAGCTTATTAGCAGAAGAATCTATGAAGGAATTTAATCCACATGAAGTTATAGAAGGTACTGTGGTTTTAGTTAACCGTGATGAAGCGTATGTTGATATCGGTTATAAAACAGAAATTCCTATCGCAAAAAAAGAATTGGCTTATCCAGAACCAGAAGCTGCTACAGATGTAGTTAAAGTTGGCGACAAAATTAATGTATATGTAGTTGCTTTAGGCGGAGAAAATGGATTAATTCTTTCCAAAACTCGTGCAGACCGTTTAGTTGCATGGGAAAAAGTAGAAAAAGTTAAAGAAGAAAAACAAATCATTGAAGTAGAAATTCTTCAGGTTGTAAAAGGTGGTTTACTCACTACTGCTTTTGGTCTTCGTGGATTTATTCCTGCTTCTCAGATTGCACTTCATTTTGTCAAAGATTTAAATGAATTTGTAGGTCAAAAAGTTGAAGTTGAAATTATGGAAGCAGACCCTAAAAAACAACGCCTCGTTCTTTCTCGTCGTAGCGTTCTTGAAGCACAACGTGAACAAAAACGTGAAGAAGCTTTAGCAAGCATTGTTGAAGGTGAAAAACGTGCAGGTGTTGTAAAACGTTTAGTAGATTATGGTGCATTTATTGATATCGGTGGTGTTGATGGACTTGCACATATCTCTGATCTTTCTTGGGATCATATCAAAAATCCAGCAGACGTATTATCCGTTGGTCAAGAAGTAGAAGTTTTAGTAAAAGCTTTTGACCCAGAAACAAAACGTATTTCTTTAAGCATTAAAGATACTGTTCGTGATCCTTGGTTCGATAAAGCAGAAAAATATCCAGTAGGTTCTTATGTAAAAGGCAAAATCGTAAAATTAACAGATTTTGGTGCATTTATGGAAATTGAACCTGGTTTTGATGGTTTAATTCGTATGCGTGAACTTTCTCCAAAACACATTACAAAAGCTTCTGAAGCTGTAAGTGTTGGCGATGAAGTTACTGTAAAAGTTATTCATGTAGATATGGATAATAAAAAAGTTGCTCTTAGCATTACAAAAGTGCAACAAGACGCTGAAAAAGCTGAATATCAAGATTTCTTAGCAAAACAAGATAACACAGCTGTTACAATCGGCGACGAAGTAAACGAATAATTATTTAATATTTAATGCAAAAAGAGTGGTGGAAATCATCACTCTTTTTTTCTGACTTGATAAATTGTATAATTAACATAAAAATAAGATAAAAGAGGTGATTTGATTGGCTAAAGGCGGTATCATATCAGCTATACATCAAGGAAGTTTAGCTGAAGAATTAGAATTAGTACCTGGTGATAAAATAATATCTATAAATGAACAAGAATTGACAGATATTATTGATTTAAGTTTTGCTTTAGCAGATGAAGAAATTGAAATGTTAATAGAACATGAAAATGGAGAGCAAGAAATAATTGCTTTTGAAAAAGATATAGATGAAGAGCTTGGGGCAGAATTTGAATCAGCTGTATTTGGTAAAATTCGCCAATGTGCTAATAATTGTTATTTTTGTTTTGTGGATCAAGTAGCTCCTAACATGCGTGATTCCTTGTATATAAAAGATGACGATTATCGTTTATCTTCCTTTATGGGAATTTTGTTACTATGACGAATATGGGACCTCGTGATTTAGAGAGAATACACAGATTACATTTATCACCATTATATATTTCTGTGCATACAACTAATCCAAAACTTCGTGGAGAAATGCTCAGAACAAAACGTGGTGAATTAATCATGGAACAATTGGCTAAATTAAATGAGGCTGATGTGGAATATCATACACAAGTGGTATTATGCCCAGGATTAAATGATGGCGCGGAATTAGATAGAACAATTCAAGATATCATCAGTATGCAGCCATATGCAAAAACTTTAGGTATTGTGCCAGTAGGTCTTACTAAATTTAGAGAAAATTGTTATCCACTTAAAACATTTGATGCACAAGGTGCTACAAAAGTCATCGAGCAAGTACGCTATTGGCAAGAAAAAATGCGCAAACAAACAGGTAAGAATTTTATTTATTTAAGTGATGAATTTTATCTGTTGGCTGGTGAACCATTGCCAAAAGCTGAAGAATATGATGGTTTTCCACAGCTTGATAATGGTATAGGTCTTACACGTAATTTCATTGAACAATGGAAAGAGACAAAGATTAATCCAAATAATTATCAAAAACCTTTAAATTTAGATATTATCTGTGGAAAATCAGCAGGAAAAGTGATTAAAAATTTAGTTGATGAATTGAATATAGATAATTTAAATGCTAATGTATTAGCTTTAGAAAATGAATTTTTTGGTCATGAAGTAACTGTTACAGGATTATTGACAGGTCAGGATATCATAAAAAATCTAAAGCAGAATAAAGCTAATAGAGATGGTATTATTATTCCAAGCTGTGCACTTCGTGAAGGTGAAGATATTTTCTTAGATGATTATACTTAGAGGATATTAAAAAAGCTTTTCCTGATGAAGAAGTCAAAGTTGCCAGCGATGCCATCATGTTAAAGAATTTGTTGGCTGATTGGCATAACATAAAATGTGAACGAAGCAAAGCTATTTATACATGGCAATCAAATGCTAGCTATACAAAATAATGATGACGGTATATAATAAATGAGTTTTGCAAAATAATATTATTGATGAGGTGAAGAATTTGAGTAAACCAATAGTAGCTATTGTAGGACGCCCTAATGTAGGTAAATCTACGTTTTTTAATCAAATAGGTAAAAAGAGAGTATCCATTGTTGAAGATTTTCCAGGTGTTACTAGAGATAGAATTTATATGGACGCTGAATGGTTAAATCATCAATTCACAATGATTGATACTGGCGGGATTGAACTTGAAAATGACGGGGAAGGTAAAATTTTAGCTTCCATGCGTCAACAAGCACGTTTAGCAATTGAAGAAGCTGATGTAATTGTATTTATGGTTGATGGTCGTACAGGAATGACTCATGATGATGAAGAAATAGGTCATATCTTAAGAAATACAAGAAAACCTGTTATTGTCGCTGTAAATAAAATTGACAGTCCAAAACAGCATTTAGATGTATATGAATTTTATAATTTAGGACTTGGCGAACCAATCGGTATTTCTGCTGCAAATGCTTTGAATGTAGGCGATTTATTAGATGAAATAGTAGCTAATTTCCCTAAAGATTTAGAAGATGATATCGAACATGATGAAATTCGCATTGCCGTTATCGGTAGACCAAATGTAGGTAAATCTTCTTTAGTAAATGCTCTATTAGGTCAAGAACGTGTAATCGTAAGTGATGTAGCAGGAACTACTCGTGATGCCATTGATACAAAATTTGATGATGGCAATACACATTTTACTTTGATTGATACTGCTGGTATGAGACGTAAAGGTAAAATTGATATGCCTATTGAGCGTTATAGCGTAATGCGTTCTCTTCGTGCTGTAGATAGAGCAGATGTAGTTTTAATGGTAATTTCTGCACCAGAAGGTGTAACAGAACAAGACAAAAAAAATTGCAGGTTATGCTCATGAATCTGGTAAAGGTTGTATCATTGTTGTTAATAAATGGGATTTAATTGAAAAAGATGATAAAACTTCTTTGCGTTTTACTGAAGATATTCGTGATGAACTTGGATTTTTACAATATGCACCAGTTTTATACACTTCTGCACTTACAAAACAGCGTGTACATCGTGTAGTTGACCTTGTAAAATATGTAGCTGAACAACAAGCTATGCGTGTACAGACAAGCGTATTAAATCAATTAGTAATGGACGCTGTTTCTATCAATCCACCACCATCTCATAAAGGTAAACAATTAAAAAATTTACTTTATGACTCAAGCCGATATTAAACCACCAAATTCTTGGTATTTGTTAATGACCCAGAATTGATGCATTTTTCCTATTTGCGTTTCTTAGAAAACAAACTAAGAGAAAGTTTTGGTTTTGAAGGAACTCCTCTTAAATTAGTAGTTCGTGGAAGAAAAGAGGAAGATGATGAATAATGGAATTTAATTTTCTTATAGTGATAATCTGTAGTTATGTCATTGGTTCTATTCCAAGTGGTTGGTTTTAGGAAAAGGAATTTGGCATGTAGATTTACGTGAACATGGTAGTAAAAATATTGGTGCTACTAATGCTTGGCGTACTTTAGGAAAATTTCCTGGATTTGTCATATTTTTAGCTGATTTAATAAAAGGCTTATTAGGCGTGTATCTAGGTATGACTTTAGTTGGTAGCTCTATAGCTATGATTTTAGGTGGTATATTAGCAATAGTAGGTCATTCTGCCTCCATATTTTTAAAATTAAAAGGTGGAAAAGGTGTAGCAACAGGACTTGGTGTATTGATTATGTTGATGCCAAAAGTATCTGTTTGTGTCTTTTTTATTTGGCTTATAATTGTAATGATTAGTAAATATGTATCACTTGCTTCAATCGTTGCAGCAGCGTTTGTACCAATCTTAGCCTATGCTTTTGATATGCCTATGGAGTTTGTCATTTTCGGTATAGTAGCAGCTATATTTGTTATTTACCGCCACAAAACAAATATAGTACGTCTTTTAAATGGAAATGAAAATAAAATAAAAGCAGGTCATAGATAATTTATCTAAAACTTAATAATACCCTTTGCTATTATGGCGATAAAATGATATAATGTCTGCTATAAAAAGAATATTATCCATTGTAAAAGTACGGAGGATTTAATAATGACAAAAAAAGATTCAGGATACTATTTAGTAAAAGAAGATATTTTACCTTCTGCAATCAAAAAAACAATCAAGGTAAAAGAAATGTTACGTCGTCATGATAATATGACCATAAATGATGCCGTTTCTAAAATGGGTTTAAGCCGTAGTGCTTATTATAAATATAAAGACTTTGTTTTACCATTTTATGAAGCAAGTATCAATAAAATTGTTTCTGTTTCTTTTGTTCTTGATAATAAACAGGGAGTACTTTCTAATGTGTTAAATATGATTTCTGAAGATAAAGGAAACGTATTGACTATTAACCAAGGTATTCCTCTTCAAGGAGTAGCAGTAGCAACAATTTCTATTGAAACTAAAAATATGAATATTGACCTTGAAGCATTGCTCGATAAATTGCGTCTTGTGAACGGCGTAAGACGTTTAGAGGTTATTGGTCAAGTTTAAAAGTCTAGTCTTGAGAGAGGGATATTTATGGCAAAGAAGATAAAATTAGGTTTATTAGGTTGTGGCACAGTAGGTACAGGTGTTTTAAAAGTTTTACAAGAAAATTATCATGATATCAGAGCAAAAATTGGCAATGATATCGAAGTGAGCAAAGTTTTAGTTCGCAATTTAAACAAAAAACGTGATTTTAATGGAGATGTTGTTTTTACAGATAATATTGATGATATCTTAAATGATGAAAGTATTGATATTGTTGTAGAATTATTAGGTGGTATACATCCAGCACGTGAATATATGTTAAAAGCTATGGAAAATGGCAAACATGTAGTTACAGCAAATAAAGATGTTTTAGCACAGTTTGGTAAAGATATGTTTGATGCGGCGGAAAAACATGATGTAGATTTTATGTTTGAAGCAAGTGTAGCAGGTGGCATACCGATTATCACTCCATTAAAACAATGTTTAACTGCGAATAAAATCACAGAATTAATTGGTATTGTAAATGGTACAACTAATTACATGTTAACTAAGATGACAGAGCAAGGTATGGATTATGATACTGCATTAGCAAGAGCTCAAGCTAAAGGCTATGCAGAAGCAGATCCTACAGCAGATGTCGCTGGTTTAGATGCCGCTAGAAAAGCAGCAATTTTATCTTCTATTGCATTTAATACACGCGTAAGTTTAGAAGATGTAAAAGTAGAAGGTATTACTAATATTACACCAGAAGATATAACTTACGCTAAAGAATTAGGCTATATTATAAAATTATTGGCTATAGCTAAACATACAGAAGATGGTATAGATGTTCGCGTTCATCCGACATTTATTGATAAGGATCATCCATTGGCTTCTGTTCGCAATGTGTTTAATGCTATATTTATTCATGGTAACGCTGTTGGCGATACTATGTTTTATGGTAAAGGAGCAGGTGAAAGACCAACTGCTTCAGCCGTTTTAGCAGATATTATTGATGTAGCACGTGATATGGGTAAAGACCGTTTTGGTAAAATACGTTGTACTTGTTATGAAGAAAAGAAATTATGCCCACCAGATAAAGTTTTATCAGGATATTATATTCGCTTATTAGTTGAAGATAAACCTGGTGTATTAGGTGCGATTGCTACAGCTTTTGGTGAAAGCAATGTAAGTTTATATTCTGTAATTCAAAAACGCAGAGTAGGGGAATTTTCTGAAATAGTAGCAATTACTCATAATGTAAATAATAATCAAATTGAAGACCTCAAAGTTCGTTTAAATAATTTAGATGTAGTACATGAAATTTCTAATATTATCCGAGTAGTAATGTCTCAGGAGGCTTAATTATGAGTGATTTTGTCAAGGTAAGAGTTCCAGGAACTACAGCAAATTGTGGCCCTGGTTTTGATGTTATGGGTATTGCCTGTAGTATTTATAATGAATTGGAATTAAAACTCTTAGAAGAAAAAAATTTATGTATAGAAATTTATGGAGATGGAGCAACAAATATACCATGTGATGAAAGAAATATGGTATGGTGCTCTATAGAAAAGTTATTAGTTAAAGCTCACTTGGAGAAAAAATATCAAGGGGCACATATAAAAATGACAAATAATGTGCCTCTATCACGTGGTCTTGGCAGTAGTGCAACTGCTATAGTAGCGGGATTATTTGCAGCTAATGTATTTTGAATAATAGATTTCTATACAGGATATATTTGAGTTAGCTACTGAGATTGAAGGACACCCTGATAATGTAGCACCTGCTTTATTTGGTGGAATAACAGTCAGCACAAAAACTGATTATAAATTAGAATATGTATCTTTTATGCCAAATTTTGATTTAAAAAATGGTAGTGGCTATACCTGACTTTTATTTACCAACTAAAAAAGCTAGAGCAGCTTTAAAACAAGAAGTGCCATTAAAAGATGCTATTTTTAACATTGGTCATACAGCTATGATTATTGCAGCTATTTGTCAAGGAAAAATAGAAGCTTTAAAAGGTGCTTTTGCAGATAAATTACATCAACCATATAGAGCAGATTTAATTCCTGGTATGTATGATGTATTTGCAGCAGCAAATTCTAAAGGTGCACTTGGTACAACTATAAGTGGAGCAGGTCCAACACTTATTGCTTATACGATAGAAAATGGTGAAGAAATCGGTAAAGCAATGGTTGAGGCTTTTGCAAAACATAATATTAGCTCTAAATACTTAGTATTAGATATTGATAATAAAGGTGCTATGGTAATAGAATAAATTAAAATAAAACCCAGTAGATATTATATCTAACTGGGTTTTTTATAAGTAGGTGATTTAAAATTATGAATGAAATGGAATTTTCACAGAAGATAGATGATTTAGGTGGCACTTTATATATTGTAGGTGGTTGGGTACGTGATAAAATACGAGGTGTTATTCCTAAAGATAAAGATTTTGTCATTTGTCATGTAAAAGAAGAAGATTTTAAACAAAATTTTCCAAAGGCAAAAAAGTAGGAAAATCTTTTCCTGTGTATTTAGTAAAAATTGAAGACAAAGAATGTGAAGTAGCTTTTGCTCGTAAGGAAAGAAAAACAGGTATAGGTTATACAGGCTTTATTGTAGATTATGATGAAAAAGTAACGATTGAAGAAGATTTATATCGTAGAGATACGACTATGAATAGCATAGCTTACCGCGTACGTGATGGAAAAATAATTGACCCATATAAAGGACGAGAAGATATTGAAAAAAAATGTATCAAAGCAGTATCACATCATTTTAAAGAGGACCCTGTAAGAGCGCTTCGAGCTGCGCGTCAGGCTTGTGAATTGAATTTTAAAATCAATGAAGATACTGTAAATTTGATGCGAGCATGTAAAGAGGAAATAAAATCAGAGCCACAAGAACGCATTTTTAATGAATTGCAACGTGCATTAAAAACAAAGAAACCTTCAGTATTTTTCCGCAGTTTAGTGAAAGCGGATTTATTGGAAATCTTATTTCCAGAAATCTATGCCTTGATAGGGAAAACTCAACCTGTAGCATTTCACCCAGAAGGTGATGCGTTTGAGCATACTATGGAGATTGTGGATTTAGTTGCTGGTATGACTGATGATGTCGCAGTGCGTTTTGCAGGTCTTGTGCATGATTTGGGCAAAGGTGTAACGCCAAAAGAAATGTTACCTCATCATTATGGACATGAAGAAAAAGGTTTAGCCGTATTAAAAGCATGGAATAAACGCATGACGCTTCCTAAAAAGTGGCTGCAAGGTGGATTATTTGTCATCAAAGAACATATGCGAGCAGCTAGACTAGGAAAAGTAGGAAAAATTGTCGATTTTTTATTGATTGTAGAGAAAAATCCTTTAGGCTTTGCTGGCTTTAATTGTGTGATTTTGGCAGATAGTAAATCATTACCCTATTATTTAGCAGATTATCATAGTTATCTCCAAAAAATCATAGTGTATCTATGAAGAATTGTCCAGCAAATTTGAAAGGCAAAGCGATTGGTGATTGGATAAGAAATGAGCAAATTAAATTATTTAAGCAGAATATAGAAGTAGAAGCTTAGAAAATTTTACAAATATTTAACATTTCTCATATTTAATTTTCTTATTTTTATACTATAATATTATTAAAGGCAAAATTAATCTATTATTGAAGTAGATAATAAATAAAATTTATAAATACAGCATTCTAAGTTGTGAAACGAAGAATGCTATTATTTTTGTCTATTTTAGTAAAAAGATTGTATTTTGTAATATTTTTGTAAAATAGTGAAGGAAAAACGAGGGGATATATAGAATTTAGCATAAAAAAATATTATACTTAAAACAGAGTAGGAGGGATTTAGATGTATGGTATTGTAGATATTGGCTCAAATACAATGCGTCTTGTTATTTATAAAGTAGAAGGTGGTAAACCAAGAGTACTTTTAAATAAAAAAGAAATGGCAGAATTAGCATCATTTATTCAAGATGGTATGATGGTAGCAGACGGTATCAATAGAGCTTGCTATATCTTGGATAGTTTTAATTTATTAGCTAAAGATTTAGGTGTAAATAATTTACATGTTTTTGCTACTGCATCTTTAAGAAATATTTCTAATAGTCAAGCAGCAGTTAGTGAAATTGAAGATAGAACAGGATTAGCTATTAATTTATTAAGTGGTGCTCAAGAAGCTGAATATGATTTTGTTGGTGCAGCTAGAACTATTGATTTAAAAAGTGGTTTATTAGTAGATATTGGTGGCGGTAGTACAGAATTAGTTATGTATAATAATATGCAAATACAAAATTCTATAAGCTTACCAATCGGTTCTTTAAGCATGTATACAAAATTTGTAAAACATTTATTCCCAACAAAAAAAGAACGCAAAAAAATTGAAGAATGCGTAAGAGAAATGATAGTTCGTTACGATGTAGACCAATGGGGTGATTGTCCATATGTTTGCGGTGTAGGTGGAACTATTCGTAATGTAGATAGATTAAATAGTTATTTTTATGATTTAAGTAAAAATAATCGTTTTGTCATTGCTGAAAATTTAAATTGGATGGTTAAAAAACTAGAAAACCGTGAAAATAAAAAATTAGTACCTCGTGAAACTTTAGAAACATTATTAAAAGTCGTACCTGAACGTGTGCGTACAATTATGCCAGGTATGATAATCTTAAATACTATTGTTAAATATTTTAACGTACAAAGCATTTATGTAAGTCGTGCAGGTGTACGTGAAGGATATTTATATAAGCAAGTATTAACTAAAGAGGGAGAACAGAATGCATAAAAAGATAGATACATCATATACACAAAATAGAGAATTATCATGGCTTCGTTTTGATGATAGAGTATTAGAAGAAGCTATAGATGAAAATGTGCCTCTATATGAAAGACTAAAATTTATAGCAATTTATGCTAGTAACTTAGATGAGTTTTATCGAGTACGCGTAGGTAGTCTATATGAAATGGCTTCTGTGGATACAAATGGTTTTGATAATAAAAGCTTTATGACACCAAATCAGCAATTAGATAAAATCTTTGTAGCTACAAAACAATTAAATCAAAAAGCTGATAAAATTTTTGCGACTGTGGAAAAACAGTTTAAAACATATGGCATCGAACGTAAAAAAGTAAAATCTTTAAATCAAAAAGATAAATCTTATGTTAAAGCATATTTTGACAATCAAATTAGCCCATTCTTATCTCCACAAATTATAAATGTAAGACATCCATTTCCTCATTTATTAAATAAAGCGTTATATGTAGGTATAATTTTAACACGCAAAAGAAAAAGGTTTTTGGAATTATTCCAGTACCTAGCAATTTACCTAAAATCGTATATATACCAAATAAATCTAAAATTCGCTATGTGATGACAGAAGATATCATAGCTACATATGCTGATAAAATTTTTGATGGCTATGAAGTAGAAAATACAGCAATTTTATCTGTTACTAGAAGTGCAGATATTAGCTTAGATGATGAGCGATTAGATTTAGGGGAAGATTTCTTAGAACATGCACGTGAAGTCTTATTGAAAAGACAAAGACTTGCACCTGTTCGTTTAGAAATAGAAGGCAATATAGATTCAACAATGATGAAATATGCCACAGAACAATTTAAAATAACATCAAAACAAATTTTTATCTATAAATCTCCTATCAATAAATCTTATATTTTCAGCTTAGGTAGTAAATTTAATGAAGAACAGAAAAATAGCTTGATGTATCCACCATTTGAACCATCTCATATTTGCTGTGTTCCTGAAAATGCTAGTGTGATGGATTATGTGGCAAATAATGATGTAATGTTACAATATCCATATCAAAGCTTTGATATTTTCTTAAAATTCATTAAAGAAGCTGTAACGGACGAAAAAGTATTTGCTATAAAGATTACTTTATACCGTGTAGGAAGTCATAGAGCCCAATTGATGAATTATTTATCAATGGCAGCTAAAATGGGTAAAGATGTAACTGTCTTGATGGAACTTAGAGCTCGTTTGATGAAGAGAATAATATAAACTGGGCAGAATTTTTACAAGATGCTGGCTGTAAAGTTATTTATGGTATGGAAGGCTATAAAGTTCATTCCAAAATTTGCTTAGTTATGAAACAAGATAAAACAGGCATAAAATACTTTACACAAATAGGTACAGGTAACTATAATGCTTCTACATCTTCTTTATATACAGATATTTCCTTGATAACTAGCAATGAAGATATAGGTAAAGATGCTGTAGAATTTTTCCAAAATATGGGTATTGATAATCTCTATGGAGAATATAAAAATCTATTAGTAGCACCTGTTAGTCTAAAAAATACTTTATTAGATTTAATTAAAGAAGAAATTGAAAAAGCTAAAGCTGGAGAAGAAACAAGCATTTTCTTGAAAATGAACTCTTTAACAGATAGACAGTTAATAGATGCATTAAAAGAAGCTTCTCAATCTGGCGTTAAGATAAAAATGATTATTCGTGGTATTTGCTGTATTTTACCAGGAATAGAGGGCAAAACAGATAATATTGAAGTTATAAGTGTAGTAGGTAGATTTTTAGAGCATTCTCGTATTTTTCTGCTTCGGTACAGGCGAAAATATGAAAATGTATATAGCTTCTGCTGACTGGATGACTAGAAATACAGAAATCGTGTAGAAATAGCAGC
>ENA-OQCN01000411-OQCN01000411.1-human-gut-metagenome-genome-assembly--contig:-NODE-411-length-23013-cov-4.845451_pt1 | contig 23013 bp, 30 predicted proteins | sample MGYA00242497_ERZ504576 | MGnify/ENA primary metagenome ERZ504576 (study PRJEB26092, sample SAMD00036296) | human gut metagenome | host: Homo sapiens | study: EMG produced TPA metagenomics assembly of... | reverse complement strand
CAAAACGTTCCAGGACTTTATAATGTGTCACTGCATCTTTTCCGTTTTTATGGTTAATAGCCATTTTTTTACGTCCGTGGGATGACGTCCGATAGGCCCTTCAATGGTTCCCTCGTCATCTTTCAGATTCCCCTGCACCACAGCACGGTAACGGCGGCGGATACTGTGGCATTTCAGCTGTTCTGCCAGATCTCTGTGCGCGGTATCATTCTTACATACAAGAAGTGCTCCTGTAGTATCCTTATCGATCCTGTGGACGATTCCAGGGCGCATTACTCCATTGATACCGGAAAGACTGTCCCCACAGTGCGCCATCACTGCATTAACAAGGGTTCCCTGATAATGGCCGGCAGCAGGGTGGACCACCATCCCTTTCGGTTTATTGACGATCAGCACATCCTCGTCCTCATAAAGAATATCCAACGGAATATCTTCCGGAACAATATCCGGCTCACTGGAATCCGGAACTTCCAGATGGATGCTGTCATCTTCCCTGACTTTATAGTTGGATTTAGCAGACTTTCCCCCAACTGTAACCTGACCATCTTTTAATAGCTTCTGAATAAAAGACCTGGAAAAACCGCTGTCCTTTTCTGCAAGATAGCGGTCAATTCGTGTGCCGGATTCATTTTTTTCTACTGTATAATCATATCTTTCCATTTCTTATCTCCTGCAAAACATTTCACGGCTTCCTGTTCAGAAATGAAAAATCATCATCTCTGTATTTGGTGCAAACAAACAGGATCAGCAGGATCCCACTCACTACAACATACACATCTGCAGGTTGAAAACCGGAAAATCGATCAGTGAGAAATAAATAAAATCAATTACATATCCCCTGAAAAAACGGTCGATAAAATTCCCAAGTGCTCCGGAAGCCAGAACAGCAGCAATGGTAAGCAATGGCAGATAAAAACGTTCTTTTGGAATTCGCATCCATGCATATATAAGCACCAGAAGGAACAAAATGCTCACAACTGCAAAAAACAGTACACTTCCCTGAAACATTCCAAAAGCAATCCCCCGGTTCTCCGGATATAGATAATGAAGCTCCAGAACTCCCGGTATCAGAGATACAGACGCTGATTCTTAAGATATGCATAAGCCAGTTTTTTTGCAGCCTGGTCAGCACTAACAAGAAAGAGCACCAGAAAGAGATCAACAGCCAGACATCTGACCGTTGAAATCTTCTGGTGAGTATTCGTTCTGTTGATCATAAAGTAATCTCCTGAATGCAGGAAAGCATCTCTGCATCTGTCACCGTCTTGTCAATAAAGCTCTTTCCAATTCCATCCATCAGGATAAATTTGATATGTCCCTGTTCCATTTTTTTGTCTTTTTTGGTTGCGGCAAGAACATCCTGCGGAATAAGTCCGTCCACATGGATTGGAAGATCATAGTCTGCACATCCCCTGCAGATCTCCTGGTATTCCTGTTCGTTAAGAAGACCTCGTTTCATGGAAAGATACGCTGCAGCCACAAGACCTGCTCCTACACACTGTCCATGAAGAAGTGTAAAGTTCTTCAGTTTTTCTACAGCATGTCCCACCGTATGTCCAAGATTCAATAACGCACGCTCTCCCTGTTCCTTAGGATCACGCTCTACAACGCCGGCTTTGATCTCGCAGCATCTGCGAACCATTGCAGCAATCAGTTTCATATCCAGAGCTTTAATACTCTCCTGTTCACGGCATACAAAACGGAAAAATTCTCCGTCACAGATCAGACCTGTTTTCAGTATCTCACCCATTCCGCAGGCAAACTGTTCAGCTGGCAGTGTGGTAAGAGTGCTTAAGTTCATATATACAAGTCTTGGCTGATGGAAAGCTCCAACCATATTCTTATACTGCTGGAAATCAACACCTGTTTTGCCGCCTACACTGCTGTCTACCTGCGCCAGCAAAGTAGTCGGAATCTGAATAAAATCAATTCCGCGAAGATAAGTAGCTGCCCCAAAACCAGTGAGGTCTCCCACAACACCACCGCCTAATGCAACAAGAAGACTTTTTCGGTCCAGGCCGTTCTGTATCAGTTCCTGATACAGAGATGAAACCGTATCCAGATTCTTATTCTTCTCACCGGCTTCAAATGTAAAAACAGAAATATCAGAGCTTACCTTTCGTAAAGCTTCTTCCACTGCACTTTCATATAAAGGTCCTACATTGGAATCTGTTACAATACAGATTTTCCTGTCCATAAGTCCTTCTTCTCGTATCGCCTGTGCCAGATTGGAAAAATTTTCTTCAAAACAGATGGGATAATGAAAATCTCCCTCACGTTTAACGAGTAATTTTGTTTCAGTCATTGGGTTTTCCTCCTTACTGTTCAGATGTAAAGGAGAATACGCACGCCAAGACGTCCTTTTTTCGTCTGACGGGTCACTCCATCAAAAATAAAACGTCCTTTCTTACGGACGGATATAATATCTCCCTCTTTCGGCTCGTAGCCATTGGAAGTTATAAGCCTGCCATTTACAAAAACAAGCCCTTCTTCAATACAATGCACGATACTGCTCCTGGATGTCCCAAAAGCCAGTGCGATCAGGGAATCCAGGCGCACAGATGCACATGTTCCGGTAATCAGATTCAGTTTCGGCTCGGGAATATCTCCCGGATCTTTGATTTTCGATGCAACAACCGTTGTATGTCTTACCCTGCACAGATTCTCCAGAAAAAAATCTGTCATTCTGCGAAGACAGAAAAAACTGGCTGCATGATCCTCGATCAGAATATCCCCTACAACACTTCTGTCTACGCCCAGATTCAGAATGGCCCCCAGATAATCTCGGTGTGTCAGTTCCTCTGAAAACTTCACCGCCTTCGGTTCAAGCCGGATGCAGTCAATGGGGTATTCCCATGTAAAAGCAAGAGCATCAGGATGAAAGGCTACCATCTGACGCTCTGCATTCTCATACCCGCCAAAACCTTCCACTGTAACACCCAGTTTATGAAGGTTCTGACTGTTTAAAATATTTTGTTCATTTAAATTAAGAAAATCTGTAAATGTGGTAATGTCTCTCTGATAAGCAATGTTTGCCAGTTCACGGACTCTCTTAATAAAAAGTTCTTCCTTATCCATAGGATTAATAGCCGACCCTTACAGACGGTACAGATCCACCGAGGATATTCTGAAGATCACCTGTAATATCTACATTATATGGTCCCAGCACAAAAATGTAGCTGGATACCTGCTGAAGGCTTCCACCCAGAGAATAACATGCTCCGGAAGTAAAATCAATGATTCTTTGTGCAAGTTCCACATCAATGCCCTCCAGATTCAGGATCACTGTAGAATTATCAACCAATGTATCAGCTATTTCTCTGGCCTCTTCCATGGTAGTAGGTTTGATCACACATACTTCCATATTTACAGCCTGAGAAGATCTTTTGCTGCCTGACCGCATCGGTGTGATCTTGGAAGACGATGCCGGTCTGGAAACACGTTCCTGTCTTGCAGGTGCCTTGGCAGCAGCTGTCTTCGCAGATACCTTGGCAGGTGCCGGTTTAACAGGCTCTTTCTCTGGCTCTTCGTCATCCAGATAATCTTCTTCCTCATCGGTCTTCTTCTTTGAAAATTTCTCAAAGAATTTCTTCTTAGGTTTCTCTTCCATATCATCGTCATCATCGAGGAAATCGTCGTCATAATCGTCTTCTTCCTCAAGGATGCTATCATCTAATAACTCATCATCGTCATAATCGTCGTTCAATTTGATGGCATCTAAAAACTTGTCTAAAACGCCCATTTTAAATCTCCAATCTTATTAGTCTTATACCGCGTAGTTTCTCGCACCAAAAATTCCGGTACCTACGCGCACCATTGTTGCGCCTTCCTGTACGGCAACCATATAATCTCCGGTCATTCCCATACTCAGAACACTCATAGTAACATTATTAATGTTTTTAGCTGCAATGTCAACACTTAATTTCTTAAGTTCACGGAAAATTTCACGATTTTCCTCAGCATTTTCAACATATGGTGCAATCGTCATAAGTCCTTTTATCTGAATGTGAGAAAAATCTGCGATTTCTTCAATAAATGGAAGAACCTCTTCAGCTTCAGGCCATATTTGCTCTCTTCCTGTGCCACATTGACCTCGATAAGAATCGGTACTGTCACATTTCTTTGCTGCTTCTTTCTCAATCGTTTCAGCAAGACGAAAAGAATCTACAGAATGGATCATTGCCACCTTGTCAACAATATATTTAACTTTGTTTCGCTGAAGATGTCCGATCATATGCCATTTTACATCAGAGGGCATATGGTCGTATTTATCTACGATCTCCTGGACTTTGTTCTCTCCGAAAACACGGGCACCGGCATCATAAGCCTCTCGCAGCATTTCCACCGGTTTGGTCTTGCTAACAGCTATCAGTGTAACCTCACCGGGATCCCTGTTTACATTCCCACAGGACTCCTCAATATTCTTCTGAACCTGTGCCAAATTTTCTGCTACCATTACAAAAAGCCTCCTTTAGTAAAGTATATCCTGTTCACTAACTTTGTCCGCATTTTTTACAATGCGGTCATATCTGACAAGTCCCGTTGTATGTTTCTTTTGAAACAACAGCGTATTCCTCATTCTCATCTAAGATCTCGATCCGGCGAAATACAGCGTACCCCTGGTTGATACAGTAAACACCTTCCAGAACTTCTGTATCGCCGATCACAAATTTCTCTCCATCATCCGTATTGACAATGGCGTCGCCTTCTTTGAATTTACTTTTATCAATATAATAAATGTAGCTTGTCTTCTGCGTTTTTTCATCTGTGACTTCATCTCGTCCGTAAATTCCAGCCTTTACAAAAGTCGTTGTGCTGTTGCCTTTTTTATTCCGGCCGGAAAGCATGAAACCAGACTGCTGTGTTTCCTTGTCAGTTGTAAAGTATTTGGAAGGAATTGCATAAAACTCCTTTGTAGCAACGGAGGAAAGAGGTATCTTCAGACCAGTTACATTGTTGGTGACAAGTTCAATCTCCAGAAAACGGTCGGATGCATAACGGATCAGGCCTTTATTAAAATCAATCTGTCCATACTTCGAACCATCGATCTCTTTAATGGAAAAATCACCTGTCTGAGTCAGGTTATCCTTTAGAAATTTCACACGGATGGACGTCCGATCTTTCAGATTAGCCGCCTGTTTCTCACTTAACGGGATCAGAAGACTCCATCTCTCATCTGTAATGAGTGTATAAATATCATCCCCTGACTTTACCTGTCCTTCTGTTTTCAGATCTGTTTCCTGATAGGAATTCTGATCAAAATCAGCAGATGAAACGTTATCTACTGTCTTAGATTCATAGCCATCTTTGGAATAAAGTACAATACCATCTGTCTCTGCACGGCGAATATTGGGATCACTGGAAACGGCAGTCGTGGTCGTAACTTCTTCTCCATCTTCATTTGTTGTCGTCACTGTAGAAACTGAGGAACTATCTGAGGCATACTGCAGGATACTTCCGTTTAACTGATATTTAAAACTGTAGGTACTGTTGAATTTACTTGGGTCGAATCCCTTGGAAAAGCTCTGCATATTGCTTCGGATATCTGACAGCTCCTCCTTGCTTAAAGAAGCGTTATTATCTGCAGATTTTGACGTATTCAGACTGTATACAGCACCATTAGCATTGATCTTGGTGCCTTCTCTGGCATAATACGTAATATATCCACCGGCATCTGACTGTACAACCTTCTCTGTCATGATCGCCAGTCCTGTATAAGTTTCATTCATGGACAGCGGACCGGAAGGAACCTGGTAGGACTCCATATGTGAAGCCGTCAGATAAAGGATCACACTAAAGATCATATAGATTAAAATAGCCCCAAACATCACCGTTCCAATGTTCAGACTAAAAATTTTACGTAGTTTTGCCAGAATTCCAGGTGCCTCCCGGAACGTACATTATTATCAGGCAAAGGAATGCCTCCTTTACATCTTTCATCTCTTAAAGTTCGTTTTATTTTAACATTTTCTTTCTTCGAATACAAGCTTTAAAAGACAAGAACATATTTTCTGAACGTACTTTCCGAATATCTGTTTGCTATTTTTTCGAAAGTATGATATACTTTTATAAATATATTTTCGTGACGCTGTCATATTATGTCGGCAGCAGATTAATTTTCAACCCAGGGAGGTAAACACATATGACATATGGCAGAATCAGCAAGAAACAGCAGGAAATCCTTGATTATATGAAGAATGAGATTTTAAACAGAGGTTTTCCACCATCTGTACGTGAGATCTGCGAGGCGGTAAACCTTAAATCCACATCTTCTGTTCATTCCCATCTGGAAGCACTTGAGAAAAACGGATACATCCGCAGGGATGCAACCAAGCCACGTGCTATCGAGATCATTGATGATAATTTCAACCTGGTACGCCGTGAGGTCGTAAATGTTCCTCTGGTAGGAACAGTTGCCGCAGGACAGCCTGTTCTGGCCGTAGAGAATATTGAAGCTTATTTCCCGATTCCTGCAGATACATGCCTAATGAGCAAAGCTTTATGCTCAGAGTAAAGGGTGACAGCATGATCAACGCCGGTATATTTGACGGAGATCAGGTACTGGTAAAACAGCAGGCAACTGCTGAGAATGGTGATATGGTAGTGGCTCTTGTTGATGACTCTGCTACTGTAAAGACTTTCTATAAAGAGAATGGCTATTACCGTCTCCAGCCGGAGAATGATAATATGGATCCGATCATTGTTACCGGTAATCTTCAGATCCTTGGTAAAGTATTCGGTGTGTTTCGTTTCTTTCAGTAAATCATGAATTAAGTGAATATAATTATACCATATTCAATAAATAAAAATGCGATATCTTCTTTTCCATTTTCAGAAGATATCGCATTTTTATTATTGTATGCTATCTGGTTATTTTAGTTATCATTATTTGAGTTTACATAATATTTTTATCATAAACCAATAAGCATTACTCTCCATCAGCAAGGAACTCCTGTACATCAAGGATCTTTCCATCTCTCCAGATTCTCTCCAGATCATAGAAAAGTCTGTTCTCCTCATCAAAGATATGAATGATCATATCGCCGTAATCCATAAGAACCCAGCTGGAGTTTCTTGTTCCTTCGATCTGTTTTGCCTCATATCCTGCACGGCCAAGCATCTCATCAGCGTTATCTACCATAGCCTGTACCTGATTCTGATTGGAAGCACTTGCGATCACAAAATAATCTGCGATCACAGATACTTCATGATATCAATAACCTTGATATCCTTTGCTTTTTTATCATCCAGTGCCTTGCAGGCGATCCGGACCATCTCTTTTTCGATACTCATAGAATTTTAATCCTCCTGTCTGTTGGCTACATCCTGCATTTTTCTGTCATGGAGTTCTTTATAATAAACATAAGCATCCCTGGTCGTACTATCGATTTCCTTGGGATTTTCCTCCAGATATTCCAGTGTATCCTTTAAAATTTCATACATACACTCATCCAGATCTTCAAAAGCAATCTTGCGCACCTTAGCAAGATTTGGAGCTTTATCACGCATTGGTTCAATATAATCTGAAATGTATACGATTTTCTCAAGAAGACTCATACCTGGTCTTCCTGTTGTATGATAAGTGATCGCTGTCAGGATCTCTTCGTCTTTAATATCATATTTACAGCTGGCCACATAAGCCCCAGTTTAGCATGAAGAAGAAACGGATGATCCTTTTCAAAATCTGATACCAGAATATCATGCTGGCTGCACAGTTTCAGTTTCTTCTTATTAGGAATACACTTTGCACTGTCATGAAGAAGTCCTGCAGCCTGTGCATCCTCCAGATCATAATCATAAACCATGGCAAGCGCAGCACAAGTGTACATAACCCCCATTGTATGCTCAAATCTGGCCTCATCCAGATATTTGGAAAGTTTCTTTTTTATCTTGATAAAATCATATTTTCCCATCTGAATCATTTCCTTTATAGATATCGTTTTTCTCAATATAGGAAATCACAGGCTGGGGAACATAATAGCGGAGACTCTGCCCGCTTTCATGCCAGGAACGGAGCAGCTCACTGGAAACATCAATATTCATGGTATCCAGTCGAATAAAATTCCCGTTATACTTCTGTGACAGAAGTTGCATCTGCTGATCAAGTTCCTTCAATGGAGTATGATCTCTGGTTGCCACTACCAGTACTGCTTCCTGACAAATGCGTTCCGGTTCCATCCAGGTATCAAAATTAAAAAGCGAATCTGCACCGATGATAAAATAATACTCTGTGTCCGGATTCGCTTTATTCAGCTGTTCCAGAGTCCGGTAAGTATACGTATAGCCTTCCTCATGCATCTCGATCAGAGACAGCTCAAAATGAGGATTATCCTCTATGGCAAGACGGACCATTTCCGCACGTTGTTCATCAGTAGCCCTGCCTTTCCGGTTCCGTTTATGAGGTGGATTTCCGCAAGGCATAAACAAAACCTTATCAAGCTCAAGCTGTTCATAGGCTTTTTCTCCCAGGATCAGATGCCCCATATGAATGGGATCAAAAGTACCACCCATGATTCCTATTTTTTTTGTTGCTTTGCTCATTTATAACCTCCCGAAATTACGGAAGAATGATTTTTTTCTTGTCCTTTTTACCTTCTCTGTAGAGAACGATCTTTTTACCGATCACCTGTACTACCTGAGATCTTGTTCTCTCTGCAAGAACCTGTGCCATTTCACGTGGATCCTCCAGACAGTTCTGAAGAACGCTGATCTTGATCAGCTCTCTTGCTGCAAGAGCTTCCTCAACAGCAGCGGTATTTTCAGGAGTAAGACCACCCTTGCCAAGCTGAAGGATCGGATCCATTGTCATGGCAAGGCCTTTTAAATATGCTCTCTGCTTACTTGTCATTGTCATACCTCTTATTTATAATAATCAAAATCAAAACCATACATACGAACCGTATCGCCTTCCTGGATACCGGCTTTTTCCAGTTCCTCCAGGATACCGCCCTCTTTCAGGAATTTCTGGAAGAAGGCAAATCCCTTCTCAGAATCCAGATTTGTATAGCCAAGCATTTTTTCAATCTTAGGACCTTCCACAAGGAATACTTCCGGATCTTCCTCGCTACGCTCCACAGTAAACGGAAGATTTTCATTTACAAGAACATCTTCCGGGAAGAATTCCTGTTCAAACACTACCGGTTTCATCGGGCTCTTATCAAGAAGCTCTTTCACATGGAAAAGGAGTTCTCTGACACCCTGTCCAGTAACAGCTGAGATCGGATAAACCGAAATACCCTGTGGCTCAAATTCTGCTTTCAGCCGATTGATAGGGCTTTCTTCTCCATCATCAAAAATACAGTCAATCTTGTTGGCTGCGATCACCTGCGGTCTTGCTGCAATTTCCGGATTGTAGGCCTCCAGTTCTTTATTGATCTTGTGGATATCCTCCACTGGATCACGACCTTCTACGGAAGCGGCATCTACAATATGGATGATAACTCGTGTACGCTCAATATGACGGAGGAATTCATGTCCAAGCCCCACACCTTCCGATGCACCTTCGATCAATCCCGGGATATCAGCGATAACAAAGCCGCCATTATCAGTATCTACAACTCCAAGATTAGGGCTCAATGTTGTAAAATGATAGTTGGCGATCTTCGGCTGTGCATTTGTCACACGGGAAAGGAAAGTAGATTTACCAACATTCGGAAATCCTACCAGACCAACATCTGCGATCACTTTAAGCTCAAGGAGAACCTCAAGTTCCTGAGCCGGCTGTCCAGGCTGGGCATATTTCGGTACCTGCATGGTAGCTGTTGCATAGTGCTGATTGCCTTTTCCACCACGACCGCCTTTTAATACGACCTGTCTGCGATTCTCACCGGACATATCCGCGATGACCTTGCCGGATTCCGCATCCATGATCACCGTACCTTCCGGAACCTTCAGGACCACATCCTTACCGTCTGCACCATGGCAGCGTTTTTTACCGCCTTCCTGGCCATCCTCAGCTTTATATTTTCTTCTGTGTCTGTAGTCTCCGAGAGTATTCTGACCCTCGTCGATCTCAAAAATCACATCACCGCCGCGGCCGCCATCGCCGCCGTCCGGACCGCCGTTCGGGACATACAGCTCACGGCGGAAGCTTACATGTCCGTCGCCGCCTTTACCGGAGCGGATAATGATCCTTGCTCTATCTGCAAACATATTACACCTCTATTCCAAAAAAAGGCTCCAAACCGGATCGATTTGAAGCCTTTCACCTATTTCATTACTCTGCGTCTACAGGAACGATAGAAACCTGTTTCTTATCGCGACCTTTTCTTGTGAATCTTACGACTCCGTCTGTAAGTGCAAATAAAGTATAGTCTTTACCGCAGCCTACGTTTTCACCTGGGTGAATCTTGGTTCCGCGCTGTCTGTAAAGAATGTTTCCGGCTTTTACAAACTGTCCGTCTGCTCTTTTCGCACCTAATCTCTTAGACTCGGAATCACGACCGTTCTTTGTAGAACCAACTCCCTTTTTATGTGCGAATAACTGAAGGTTCATCTTCATCATTGTTGTTACACCTCCTTGACTTTTACTGTCAAATATCGATTGTTATAACTACCAGCAATTTCCGTCAGACCGAGAAGTAAGGAATCCATAAGGAGCATCCCTCGTTCAGAAAGATTATTTCTGAAATGAATGGAAACAAATCCATCATTTTCCTTCACATCAAACTTGTCATCTGTAAATTTCTCAAGAGAATTCACAGTGGTGATGATCAGTGCAGACACAGCAGCACAGACAATATCCTGCCCTGCTTCCGCATAACCAGCATGTCCCTTTGAAATAAATTCTTCGTAAGATCCGTCTTTCTTTCTGACTTTAATTGTAATCATGATGACACCAGATTAACCGTTAATCTTTTCGATCTTAACTTTGGTGTACTGCTGTCTGTGTCCGTTTTTCTTGTGATATCCAGTTTTGCGTTTGTATTTGTAAACGATGACCTTGCGATTCTTACCGTTTTCAACTACAGAAGCGGTAACACTGGCATCTTTTACATCCTCGCCAACCTTTAATCCGTCATTGCTGACTGCGATCACGTTGTCAAATGTTACGGTTTCACCAGCTTCTACACCGAGCTTTTCAACTTTAATTACGTCACCCTCGGCAACCTTGTACTGTTTACCACCTGTTGCAATAATTGCGTACATCTGTGGCACCTCCTAATTATTTACTCGCCAAATTCGGTGGCTTCTGTTCTGAAACCGAAGCTCTTTAACCTCTTTGTGCGGCATACTCGATTATCATAACAGTGACATGCTGTTATGTCAATAGTTTTTTTGACATTTTTATTATTTTTTTATGAGTTCCCGAATGTCTTCGATCACCGGACGTCTTACTTTCTTTCTGGTCATTTCCAGGATATGCAATGGTGTGATATCAATGGCCCTGCTCTTTATCGGATCCTTTCTGAGAAGCTTCTGTAAAACATGAAAGAGTTCATCTCTGTGATCCGGATTTTCCATGTTGATAAAATCGATCAGAATAATACCGGAGAGATTACGAAGCCTTAGCTGCCGGCTGATTTCCGCTGCCGCTTCCAGATTGATCTTGCGGAAGGTTTCTTCCATTTTCTTCTTTCCGGTATATTTTCCACTGTTTACATCAATGGACACAAATGCCTCCGTCTGCTGGATCACCAGAAATCCACCGCTGTTCAGCCATACTTTTTCTTTCTGGATCGCATCCAGTGCAGTTTCCACACGATACAGCTTATAAAGTGGAAGGAGTTTATCCTGATAAAAACGAAGTTTCTCTTTAAGTTCCGGGCTGATCTCTTCCAGATATCCCCGGATCATTTCCCCGATTTCCGGCACGTCGGTAATGATCTCATCCAGGTCACGGCCATAAGCATCTCTTACAGCCGCCACATAAAATGGTTCTGTCTCCAGTACAAGACTGAAGCAGGTACGGTTCCGTCCCTGGACCACGGCTTTATGGTAGCGGCTCTTCAGCATTCCAGTTCCTTCAGGATCTCTTCTTTGGAAGCATCTACGGCATTGGTCCGGACAATGATCCCGAATTCCTTATCCGGACGCTCTGCTTCTTCCCTAAGCCATCCGCTGAGACGATGGCGGTCTTCCTGGGATAGTTTGGAGGACAGACCAAATTTCTTATCTCCAGTTGTAAGAACAAGATATCTTCCTGTGAAATTCAGATTGGATGTCAGTGCAGGAAGTTTTCCCTTCATTGCATCCCTGCTTACCTGAACCAGAAGCTCATCCCCAGGCCGCAACGGTCCTTTTCCTTTTCTTCCTGCGGAAAAAACAGCTCTCTGTGCTTCCGCAAGAGGATAATAGCATCTCTTTCCCGGTTCGATCTGCACAAAAGCCGCCTGGATATTTGATGCGATATTTTCAACCTGTCCGGTGTATATATTTCCAAGAATGGATTTTCCCTGATCGGATTCCAGTCGGATCTCAACGATCCGTTCCTCTTCTGAAAGAGCCGCTACTGTACAGGGCACACCATGAATCTCCATTCTTGTTATGATCAGTTTACTCAATTTCCTCACCTAATGATTCCAGAGTCACAAAACGTGGACTTGCATTTTCTCCTTCATCTGCATACATTTCCAGACGTTTCACTGTGAAGCAAATTCCGAAAGTTCTTCTCCAAGCCAATCAAAAAATGTGTTTGTTACTAGCTCCGGCTTTGTATAATTAGAGCTTGCAGATGCCAGCATATAAAAGAACCCATTCTCTCTTACTTCCATTTTATAGATATTCGGACGAAGATCGATCTCCTTTTCGCTGCGCTTGGTCTGCTTGACCACTTTGATCTCCGACTGTGCCAGAAATTCTTTCACACGGCTTTTCCAGTCAATAGAAGGCTCTTTGCCCGGACGGAACTCCACAAGATAATCTGCTGCTGCCACCAGCGCCATCGCCTTACCCGCTTTTCCATCCTCTACCTTGCGGACGCTAACGATATGCATCCCCTCTGCCATCTGTTCCTCCAGACAGGCTGCGATCTCTGCAGTCGGCATATCTTCTGCCATTTCCAGGTCAAAATAATCTCCAAGACTTCCATTCCCACACCAAGTGGAACTGCAAAAGACATGATCATATGTGGGCTGTATCCGCCGGAAAAAGCTACCGGAAGCTCTGCCCGACGAAGTGCTTTTTGGAAATAACGCATGGTATCCAGATGTCCCACAAACTTCATAGGGCCCTCTTTGCTGAATTTAATTCTTACCTTCAAGGCAGACACCTCCTTTAAATTTCATAGCTCCACATGCGGAACATTTCTGACGGCAGTTTTCTGTCACAACGCCTTCTTTTGCACGCTGCCATTCACGTTCCAGGAATTTACGGCTGACACCGGTATCAATGAAATCCCACGGCAGGATCTCATCCAGGCTTCTCTCTCGAAGTGTGTAGAATGTCATATCCACGCCACATTCAGCCATAGCTTCCTTCCAGATATCATAATCAAAATTTTCTGTCCAGGCGTCATAAAGAGCACCTTTTTCATAAGCTTTCAATATTACATCCGCGCATCGTCTGTCCCCACGTGCGAGAAATCCTTCCAGAGCTGTTACATCCGGTTCATGCCAGTTATAACGGATACTTCTCTGATTCAGCTGGGCGCGAACTTCATTTTTAACCACTTTGGCTTTTTCCACAAAATCCTGCTCTGTATACATTGGTGCCCACTGAAATGGGGTAAACGGCTTCGGTACAAAGAAAGAAGTGCTGACGTTGATCTGTACCTTGCCTTTACGCTGTTCTTTCGGAACCACCTCATAATAGGTCTCTGCGATCTTCTGTGCCAGATGGGCAATTCCCTTCATATCGTCTTCTGTTTCTGTTGGAAGACCGAGCATAAAGTAAAGCTTCACCTGATTCCAGCCGCCCTTGAATGCTTCGCCTGCACCATGAAGGATCACTTCCTCTGTCAGACCTTTGTTGATAACGTCACGAAGTCGCTGAGAACCAGCTTCCGGAGCAAAAGTCAGGCTGCTTTTCTTTACATCCTGCACTTTGCTCATAACATCCAGCGCAAAAGCATCAATTCGAAGAGACGGCAGGGAAATGTTGATTGCTTTTCCGTGGAATTCCTCGATCAGGAAATTCACCAGTTCTTTCAGCTGGGAATAGTCACTGGAACTTAAAGAACTGAGGGAAATCTCCTCATGACCTGTATTTTTCAGCATAATACGCGCAGATTCTTTCAGAGTTTCCACATCACGTTCACGGGTCGGACGGTAGATCATACCTGCCTGACAGAAACGACAGCTCGAATGCAGCCTCTCTGGATCTCAAGATTACACGGTCCTGTGTTGCCTTAATGTGAGGAACAACCGGTGTCTCCACAGCACGATATTCTTTCTCCATATCAATGATCAGCTGTTTCTGAACCTTCTCAGGAACATCATCCACCGTCGGTGCAAAGGATGCGATCGTACCATCTTCTTTATAGGTAACTTCATAGAGAGACGGAACATAAATTCCAGGAATCTTAGCTGCTGCCAGAAGAAAATCCTTCCTGCTGCCTCCAACCTTTTTATTGGCCTTGTACGCATCAAAAAGTGCATCATAAACAGTTTCTCCCTCTCCAATATAGAACAGGTCAAAAAAAGGTGCCAGCGGCTCCGGATTATACGCACAGGCACCGCCACCGATCACAATAGGGAAATCCTCACCACGGTCTGCGCTCTTCAACGGGATACCACTGAGATCCAGTACCTGCAGAATATTGGTGTAGCACATTTCGTACCCAATCGTAATTCCAAGAAAATCAAAATCCCGGATCGCTTCCTGGGACTCCAGTGCAAATAACGGGATTTTCTCCTCTCGCATCACCTTATCCAGATCCGGCCATGGAGAAAAGAGACGCTCACACCATACATCCTCGCGCTGGTTGAACATGTTATAGAGGATCATCATGCCGAGGTTTGACATGCCGATCTCGTAAACATCCGGGAAGCACATTGCAAAACGGATATCTACCTCATTTTTATCTTTCATTACAGAGTTGACTTCACCGCCGATATAGCGGGCAGCTTTGTCAACCTTCATTAAAATTTCATCGCTTAATGCTAGAGTTCTCATAATATTCCTTTCAGAAGTTGTTGTTTAACATAATGTTAAGCAGGGAAAATCCCCCACAATGTTCCCATTATATACGGAATGGTGGGGGATTTCAAGGGAGAGTCGGTCAGTTTACAGAATTCATCGTATATGCTTTTCATCTGCAGGATCTCCAGCAGCACTTCATATACTGCCATATTCTCCCGTACCACCAGGCAAGGCTCTCTTTTGCCTGATTCAGAAGATGAAAAGACTTCGTACATTAGAATATCCTCCCGTAGAACACCTGGATCTTAGATATCCGTTTTCATCATAATAATATTGTTCATCCAGCAATACGACGATCTTCTCCTCAGCTCTCACTGCCTGGACACCAAGCTGCCCGGAAGCCTCTTCTGTCCGCTCCTTAAATCCCTGTCTCACAAGATCATTCAGAAGCTTTTCCGCCTCACCATCATTGTTGGCATACATCACCACAATATGCGGATACCATCTGGAGCTTCTTTTTTCCGGCAGATGTACCATGTTCTGGATAAAAGAGGACAGCTCCGCATTGGTACGGATCCGGTTTGTCAGATGGAATTTCTGAATCCCCGGAAGCTTTCCCAGTCCCTCCACAATACTTCGATCCAACTCCTCCGGTGATATCACATCTTCGGAATCACTGGAAAAGATCACAGGCCGGCGCTCACTCCAGGTAAGCAGAACAGACAATTTTTCCGAAGAAAGAAGATGTGATTCATCTACCAGAATACTGCTGTAACAACCAAGATCCGTTGACTCTCCCAGCTGATCATCTGCCAGAAAATCTATCCTCCTCAGACGCTCATGAAGAAGCTTCCATTCTTTTCCCGTCTCCTTGCAGTGAATGATACAAACTTTCTGACGCACAGACAGCCTCATTGCAATATCATAAAGCAGCAGGGTTTTTCCGGTTCCAGGAAGACCGCTGAACCAGAAATATCCATTCCTTTCTCCCCGGATCCTCTTCAGGATCTGTCGTTCGATATCCCTCTGCTGCGAAGTAAGGAAATACTCCTTTTTGAGAAAGCGTTCCGGTTCTGTCAGTGGAGAGATCAGATACAGCTCTGCCTGAAACAGAGCTTCAATATCACCACCATAATCCTGGCCTTTTTTCTCCAGCGCAGCACAAAGCTTTTCCCATTCCCCATCCACGATGTGATCATGATTGGTCAGCCGTACCAGACGGTCTTCACTGCTGATATAGGTATATGACAGGATCGGTTTCCCAAAAACAGACAGATAATACCTGTTCTGGATCAGCTGTCTTCGAATGGCCTCATCCGATACACTGCCACTTTTAAGTTCAATATTTACAATCTGATCATCCTTAATCTGAAGAAGATCAAATTCCTTTCCAAGCTTCGGGATCTGGAACGAATAAAAAAGGCGGAGCTTATATACCTCCTCCATATGTAATTCCAGATGCTTCACAAGAGCTTTCATACTTTCCAGTTCCCACTCTTTGATCCTGAGAAAAAAATCTCTGCCCGAAAGCTGGCGTTCCAGTTTCTGGATACATTCCATATTCTGATTTCTTGTAAGTGCATAAATTGATATTGCTTTCATATTTCAATCCTTACCAGCTGTTTATTTCCTTATCCGCAGTGTCCTGAGATAGTCCTTCTGTTCCTTCGTGATCCGATAACTTTCAATAGATTTCTGGATCGTCTTGTTATGAGTCCAGATGTCCATTCTCTGTTCTTCCAAAAATGGCAGGATCTTCTCATACTGTTTTGCCAGTGCTGTTGCAAAATACCAGGCCCGCATCATATTTACATAGTATTCTTCCGAGCGGATGGATGCCACTTTCTCAGCATATTCCGGTTTAAATTCTTCATCCAGATAATGACGCATCAGCATACTGATCCCGAACCGGATGGTATAAGGCTTATCCGATCCCATCCAGCGATAAATCTCCCGGATAAATATATCACGGTGTTTTTTCATCATATGGAGCGCCAACAGATCACAGGTCGCCCAGTTATCAATATACGGAAGAAAACGCTCCAGTTCTTTCAGACATTTATCATAATCTCTGATCTGCTCGATCAGCAGGCCATGGAGATTATTTTCCTCATAATACTGATGGGGAAGAGCTTTCAGAAACATTTCAGATTCTTCTGTTTTTCCAAACTCTTTTGCAAATTTCCGGATCATCGGTGTCCGGATACCGATAATTTTTTCTTTTTTCACAGTCGGAATCAGCCTTGCATGAAAATCCCGATATCCTGTATCCCGCATTTCGAACAGTCTTTTCTGAACATCTCTGGTCATTTCTTCCTGATTCATTTATCATCCCGCCTTTTACGCCAAAGATCGCGATCAGAGAACTCACAAGCAGAAGCATAGGATAAAACAGTTTCGGCATGATCTGAAAAGCAGAAAGTTCAAATCCCAGTTCCTTTGCCGCTGAAATGGCAACCAGCATCTGGCTCCGTATGGGATCACCCCCTGGAAAATACAGGAAAATGTATCCAGAATGGAAGCTGTCTTTCTGGAAGTGATCTTATATTCCAGCGCCATTTCCTTTGCAATGGGGTTGGCCATAACAATAGCTACCGTATTATTGGCTGTTGCGATATCCATGGCTCCAACCAGAAGTCCCATACCAAGAAGTCCGCCTTTTTTCCCTTTAAAAACTCTCTGTATTCCGGAAAGCAGCGCTTCAAAGCCTCCATGCTCCCGGATCAGCGCACACATGGCTGCTACAAGGATAGCCACCATACATGTCTCAAACATCCCGGAAACACCGGAGCCAATATTTGTCAGAAGCTCCACTGGCGTGATATGTCCTCCAAGAAGCATAATAAACGCTCCGGAGACAATTCCGATCAGAAGTACCACAAATACATTGATGCCGATAATCCCGCCAATCAGCACCAGAACATACGGAAGAATCTGCACAAGATGATAATCCTGTACCACTCTTCCCTGAATCTCTGTCTGAAAAGACAGAATAAGGATCAAGAGCAGTGTAACAATAGCTGCCGGAAATGCAATCCAGAAGTTTTCCCGGAATTTATCCTTCATCTGACAGCCCTGACCGTTGCAGGCTGCGATCGTAGTATCAGAAATAAAAGAAAGGTTGTCTCCAAACATGGCTCCTCCCATCACCGATGCCACGCAAAATGCCATATCAAAACCGGAAGCTTTTGAAACTGCTACCGCAATAGGGGTAAGAAGCGTGATGGTCCCAACAGAAGTTCCCATAGCCACAGATACGAAGCAGGCAACTACAAACAATACCGCAACGGAAAAACGTGCAGGTATCAGAGAAAGCATACAGTAGGCCACACTTTCTGCACTGCTGCGCCCCACAACACCCACAAAAGATCCGGCAGTCAGAAAAATCAGAAGCATGGTGATGATATTTTTATCTCCTACTCCTTTTGCCATAAGCTCCAGCTTTCTGTCAAAACTGATCGTTCTGTTCTGAACACATGCCACCAGGATCGCAGCCAGAAAGGCAACAACAATCGGTACATTATAAAATCCCATGGGAATCTCCATAACATACTCAAACAAAATCCCAAGTCCCAGATACAGGACCAGAAAAACCCCGATAGGCAGCAGTGCAATCACATTTCCTTTTTTCTTCATTTCATCCATAAAACAATTCCCTTCATCACTCATTGTATTCCCGGTATTTTTTTCCGGGTGATCTGTGTCTATCATACCATATTTCCTTATCCCTGTCCTGCTGCCGTCATAAACTTCTTTACATTTTTGACACAATCCTGTTATCTTTGATATTTTTTACCTTATTTAACAAGATTTTCACTAATTAAATCACTCCATCCGTTGAAATTCAGAGTTTTTTTCAGTATAATTGGCTGTAGACAATTGTGAAAAAGATATCCAACATATTTATGATGATATCTCGGATCACAGTCATTAAAGGAGGAATATGATTATGGCAACATGGAAAAATCTGGATACTCTTACATCTTACAGCGAGCTTAAGGATCTGAAAGATCATGTAAACATTGCCGAGGCAATGTCCGGTGAGCAGGGTGCAGAACGTGTAAAGAAGTACAGCACACCGATGGCAGCAGGTCTGGCTTACAATTACGCAGCCAAGGAAGTGGACGAGACTGTTCTTGACGCACTTTCCAAACTGGCTGACGAGGCAGAGCTGGTTGAGAAATTTAAGGAATTATACAACGGTGCAGTGATCAACACAGGCGAGAAACGTATGGTTCTTCACCATCTTGCACGTACACAGCTTGGAAATCCAGTTGTTGTTGACGGCGTGGACAAGCGTGAGTTTTACCTTGCACAGCAGAAAAAAGCTGCTGACTTTGCAGATAAAGTACATTCCGGTGAGATCACAAATGAAAACGGTGAGAAATTCACAACTGTTGTACAGATCGGTATCGGCGGAAGTGACCTTGGACCACGTGCATTATATATCGCACTTGAGAACTGGGCAAAAGCTAACAACACATTCAAGATGGAAGCAAAATTCATCAGCAATGTAGACCCTGATGATGCAGCTGCTGTTCTTGCATCTGCAGATCTTGCTCATTCCCTTTTCATCGTTGTATCCAAATCCGGTACAACACTTGAGACTCTGACAAACGAAGCATTTGTAAAAGATGCCCTCACAAAGGCAGGTCTTAACCCATCCAGACATATGCTTGCAGTAACAAGTGAGACATCTCCTCTTGCCAAGAGTGATGAATACCTTACAGCTATTTTCATGGATGACTATATTGGCGGACGTTACTCTTCTGTTTCCGGTGTAGGCGGAGCGATCCTTTCCCTTGCATTCGGACCGGACGTTTTCGCAGCAATCCTTGACGGAGCTGCTGAGGAAGATAAACTTGCAACAAACAAGAACATTCTTGAGAACCCGGATATGCTGGATGCCCTGATCGGTGTTTACGAAAGAAACGTACAGGAATATCCTTCTACTGCTGTTTTACCGTACTCCCAGGCATTAAGCCGTTTTCCTGCACATCTTCAGCAGTGTGATATGGAGTCCAACGGTAAATCCGTAAACCGTTTCGGTGAACCTGTTGATTATGTAACAGGACCTGTCATCTTCGGTGAGCCAGGAACAAACGGACAGCACTCTTTCTATCAGCTTCTCCACCAGGGAACCAACATCGTTCCGCTTCAGTTCATCGGCTTTAAGAAGAGCCAGCTCGGCGTTGATGTTGATATAGAGAACAGCACAAGCCAGCAGAAACTTTGTGCAAATGTTGCTGCTCAGATCGTAGCTTTTGCCTGCGGCAAGAAAGATGAGAACCTGAACAAAAACTTCAAGGGCGGCCGTCCTTCCAGTATCATCGTTGGTGAGGAGCTTACACCGAAGGCTCTTGGTGCCCTTCTTGCTCACTTCGAAAACAAGATTATGTTCCAGGGATTCGTATGGAACCTGAACAGCTTTGATCAGGAAGGCGTACAGCTTGGTAAAGTCCTTGCAAAACGTGTTCTTGCTCATGATACAGACGGAGCACTGAAGGTTTACAGTGATCTTCTTGACATCTGATAAGCAGATAAGTACCGTCCCGGGATTTTTTTCGGGACGGTTTTTCTGTATATGTGACCTTAACCATGAAAGGAATTCTTAAATATGCAGCAGATAAAAATGATCGGTCTTGATCTGGACGGAACTCTTCTGAATACAAAAAAAGAGCTCACAGAAAATACCAGACGTGTTCTAAGGGAAGCTATTGATGCAGGGATCCTTGTTCTGATGGCTACCGGCCGGCCGTATACCGGCATTCCCGAGGAACTGAGAAATTTTCCGGGGATCCACTACGCCCTCACCTCCAACGGAGCGAGAGTCCTTGATACAGACCATAATAAACTTCTTATCGAGCAGCTTCTTCCTATGGAAAGTGCAAAAAAAGCTCTTCGTATCTTCGAAAAATACGATACATTAAGTGAAATCTATTTTGACGGGCAAGGATATACAGACGCTGCCAAGCTTGACAATGTGGGAAAATATCATCATGATCCCAATATGTGGGATTATGTTAGATCCACCCGTATTGCAGTTCCTGACATCTGGGATGTGATTGCTAAAGAGCACCGCAATATGGATAAGGTGCAGGCACTTTTTGCCAACCTGGATGAGCGTGCAGCTGCCTGGAAGGAATTAAGCGAACTTAAGGAACTGGAGCTTGTCGGTTCCTTAAGCTATAATATTGAGATTAATGCAGCAGGTGTCAATAAAGGAACTGCCCTTGTTGCGTTGGGTAAAATGCTGGGAATTCCAAGAGAATCTATTATGGCATGCGGAGACGGCGACAACGATGTCCATCTTCTCCGGGAGGTTGGCTTCGGCGTAGCCATGGCCAATGCACAGTCACAGGTGAAGGAAGCAGCCGATTATATTACTACTTCCAATGACGAAGACGGTGTAGCACGTGCTATTGCAAAATTTGCGCTGCACCGATGAGATATTCTATTATGTATGCAAAAAGAACCGACAGTTTTTACGCTGTCGGTTCCTTTTTTATATAGAATGGATTGAATGGTAAAGCATTCACATTCGATCAATATTCATATTTCCCTGCCGGTTGTTTGATCCTGGTAAGAAGATCATGCCAGGACTGATCCCAGATATACCATTTTCCGGTTTTGGAGTGCTTATATGTACAGATCCATCTGGAGCTGTCACTACCTGCAAAATCAGTAAATGATCTGTAGATCGCAGGAGTGGTCTGGGTCGGTTCAAAATACGGGATATCTTCACTGATGGAATTTCCCTTACCCGGAAGTGTGTCCTGTCTTAGCGTAATGGAAATCGGTTTAGACGGGGTATAATTATTGGCCGGAGTTGCTCCATTCAGATAAGAATTGCCAAGATATTTATATCCGTTATCTGCTTTCATACGATCCCTCAAAAAGTTTTTGTAATACTGGGTCATCTCTTTATTATTAAGATAAGAAAGCATCTCCTCGCAGTCCGTTGGATTGGTCGGTGTCCAGGTACGATATGCAAGGATCAGAAGTGCCATAGTCTTATATCGTCCGTCTGATGTTGTGATATCATACTGTTTCAGCTCTGCCGCATTGGTAGGGATCGTGGTAAAGGTGTAAGTATAGGTATTTATCGTTACATCAATGACTTCTTTCTGTCCTTTATTATTTGTAATCTCTTTTTTCGCAGATTTAGTTCCTTTTTTAAGAACCGGTTCCACCTGCTTCTTTACTGTTTGTGTAACGCGAACAGTACAGCTGCCTCTCCAGGTGCTCTTATCCCTAACCCGGATTTTTGTTGTTCCCAAATTCACCGCCGTTACTTTACCTTTGCTGTCTACGGTTGCAACAGACGGATCATCACTGGTCCATACAAGGATCTCTTTATAATTTTTTACCTGAAGCTGTTTTACCGTCCCCTTATTCATGGTTAAGGTTGTTGCGCTCAATGACGGTTTCGGTGCTTCAGTCGGCTTTGGTGTTACAGTTGGCTTTGGTTTCGGTGCTGTCTTTACTGTAACTTTACATTTAAATTTTTTAGTATTAGCCTTCACAGTGATTACAGCTGAACCTTTTTTTACAGCTGTGATTTTCCCCCTGGAATTTACACGTACAATTTTGGGATTAGAAGATACATAAGTTACCTTCACTGTTGTACCATTTAATTTAATTGAAGATGTTTTCTTTTCTGTAAGGGTCAAAGAGGTTTTGCTGAGTTTCGGATCTTCTACTTTTACTACGCACTTATAGGATTTTTTATTTACTTTCGCTGTAATCGTCGCAGATCCTTTCTTTTTTGCCAAAACCTGACCTTTACTGGTAACTGTTGCAATATTTTTCTTTGAGGAACTCCATGTTACCTTCTTTTTGGTTCCTGTAACTTTAAGTGTTATTTTTTCCCCTTTCAGAAGCGTGACTTTTGTCTTACTCAGTTTTGGTGCTGCCGCACTTACAGATACATTTCCCAATGCCATAGTAAAACCAGAGCCACTACAATAAAAAAACTGAGTATTCTTTTTT
>ENA-OQCN01000410-OQCN01000410.1-human-gut-metagenome-genome-assembly--contig:-NODE-410-length-23051-cov-3.117126_pt1 | contig 23051 bp, 22 predicted proteins | sample MGYA00242497_ERZ504576 | MGnify/ENA primary metagenome ERZ504576 (study PRJEB26092, sample SAMD00036296) | human gut metagenome | host: Homo sapiens | study: EMG produced TPA metagenomics assembly of... | reverse complement strand
CATTCATGAACTCCATCTGTAAAAGTGGCTCTCCTCCACTTACAGTGATGCCGCCCTTGTCGCCCCAATAATTTCTATAGCGAACTGTCCTTTTCCAAAATTTCGTCAGCTGTTAACAGCTGTACGTCTTTCTTTGCCCATGTATCTGGGTTGTGGCAATACTTGCAGCGCAAATTGCAGCCATTTAAAAATACGAGATAACGAACTCCTGGTCCGTCTGCAGAACCAAAAGATTCCAAAGAATGAACAACGCCTTGAATCATAATTTTTTTCCTTTCTTGTTTTGTGAACTTCATATCTTCACGTTTACTATTATTTTGTAGTAAAACAGGCGGGAGTGCCAAAGCACCCTCCGCCTGTATTAGTTTTATAAATTTACAGCAAATCTATTCTGATTTGTTCAGATCGAAATCAATCGAGTCTGTCACTGCTCCTAATTACAGGAAGGAATGGCAAGTTCTCTTGATAACGTCGTCCTGCTGCTCCTTGGTCAGATCGATGAACTTAACTGCATAACCAGATACACGGATTGTGAAGTTAGCATACTCTGGCTTCTCCGGATGTGCCTGGCAATCCAGAAGCTTCTCAACACCAAATACGTTTACGTTCAGGTGATGAGCACCATTTGCAAAATAGCCATCCATAGCCTGTACAAGGTTGTTTACGCGCTCTTCCTCAGTGTTTCCAAGTGCACTTGGGTTGATGGTCTGGGTATTGGAAATACCATCCAGAGCCCACTCATATGGCAGCTTAGCAACAGAGTTCAGGGATGCAAGCAGACCGTTCTTCTCAGCGCCGTAAGACGGGTTAGCACCTGGAGACAGTGGCTCACCAGCCGGACGACCATCCGGAAGAGCACCAGTAGCCTTACCATAAACTACGTTAGAAGTAATGGTCAGGATAGAGGTGGTCGGCTCAGAGTTACGATAGGTATGACGCTTCTTGATCTTTGCAAGGAACTGTCCTAACAGCTCTACAGCGATGTCATCTGCACGGTCATCATCGTTACCGTAACGTGGGAAGTCTCCCTCGATCTCATAATCAACAACCAGACCGCTCTCATCACGTACAGTCTTAACCTTTGCGTACTTGATAGCACTTAAGGAGTCAACTGTGTGAGAGAATCCTGCGATACCAGTAGCAAATGTACGACGTACATCGGTATCGATCAGAGCCATCTCAGCTGCCTCATAGTAATACTTGTCATGCATATACTGGATCAGGTTCAGAGTATTTACATACATTCCTGCCAGCCAATCCATCATAACGTCATACTTCTTAACAACTTCATCATAATCCAGATATTCGGAAGTGATCGGCTTGTATGCCGGACCTACCTGAGCCTTTGTCTTCTCATCAACACCACCGTTGATAGCGTAAAGCAGACACTTAGCCAGGTTTGCACGAGCGCCGAAGAACTGCATTTCCTTACCGGTCTGTGTAGCGGATACACAGCAGCAGATGGAGTAGTCATCGCCCCATACAACACGCATAACATCATCATTCTCATACTGGATAGAAGATGTCTTAATGGAAACCTCTGCAGCATACTTACGGAAGTACTCTGGCAGGTTCTTGGAATACAGAACAGTCATGTTCGGTTCCGGAGCCGGTCCATAGTCTCCAGTGTGTGCAGGATACGATAATCGTTCTTAGTAACCATGGAACGTCCGTCTACGCCAAGACCAGCGATAGCCAGAGTAGCCCATACCGGGTCACCAGAGAACAGCTCGTTGTAAGACTGAATACGAGCAAACTTAACCATACGCAGCTTCATTACGAAGTGGTCAATGATCTCCTGAGCCTGGGTCTCGTTGATAACGCCATTCTCAAGGTCTCTCTGCATATAAATATCAATGAAAGTGGATACACGTCCGATGGACATTGCAGCACCGTTCTGAGTCTTGATAGCTGCTAAGTATCCGAAGTACAGCCACTGAACTGCTTCCTGAGCGGTCTTAGCCGGCTCGGAAATATCGAAGCCATAGCTTGCAGCCATAACCTTCATATCCTTCAGTGCTCTGATCTGATCAGCCAGCTCTTCTCTCTGACGGATTACATCATCAGTCATAGTACCATCGCCGCAGTTAGCCAGATCCTTCTGCTTCTCAGCAACAAGGAAGTCAATTCCGTACAGAGCGATACGACGATAGTCGCCTACGATACGGCCACGGCCGTAGGTATCCGGCAGACCAGTAATGATCTTGTTCTTACGTGCAGCACGAATCTCTGGTGTATATGCATCAAATACGCCCTGATTGTGGGTCTTGTGATATACAGTGAAGATCTTGTGCAGCTCTGGCTTGGAGTATATCCGTACATCTCGCAGGACTCCTCTGCCATTCTGATACCGCCGTAAGGCATGAATGCTCTCTTTAAAGGCTTATCAGTCTGAAGACCTACAACCTTCTCAAGATCCTTATCCAGGTATCCCGGGCCATGGGATGTGATGCTGGAAACGATATCGGTATCCATATCCAGTACGCCGCCCTTTGCTCTAGCCTGCTTATTTAACTCCTGCAGCTCTCCCCAAAGCTTATCTGTAGCCTCAGTAGCATCTGCAAGGAAGGATGCATCTCCATCATATGGAGTATAGTTGTTCTGAATGAAATCGCGGGTGTTAACTTCCTCTTTCCAGAGTCTGCCCTTAAAACCAGCCCATGCTTCAAACTGTTTCATGATTAAAAAACCTCCTTTAAAATTTGCTGACACCCCCGGTCAGGGGCCCTATCATGTGCCGCATCACCCGAAACCGAATTAATGTTTTTTATTTCTTCGATTCCCGGCGATGCTGCACATCCACCTGTCGCCGTTTGTGTCTTAACCTTTGGTCTGACATTATAATAGCATATCCCCTAAAATCTTACAAGCGGACAAATGCGTTTCTTTGCACTTTTTTCAATACATCGGGGGTGCAGCCCGGTAGGTTATGAAACCAGTAGGAATGCAACCCGGTAGTTCAACATGCGCGGTTCGCCGATTGTTTTGTCGGCTTCTCTTTTCCGCAGGTACCTGTTACGTTACTTATTTTCTTACTCTATTTTGAAAGTCCTGCTACAACGTTCAGCCTCGTAAAAGCAACTCGTCTCACCGCTAATTCAGGTTACGATATTTTCCCGGTAGAAGATGTCAACGATAGATGTTAATGATTGTTCTAATAAAGCGTGCTTCTGTTTTTGTTTTTCAAACGTAGTGATCTTTTATTCTGTCAGGCTGCATAGATTGAACATACTATTAAGTAAATCTTCGTATTGCTCGGTGCAGCACTTTTCGAAGCGTTCCATATTTTCTGGGCAGTATTCGATTTCTTTTGAGAAGCGCCGTACTAATTCAATGCGATCTTGCTGTGTATAAACACCATTTTCCTGAAAACACTGTAAGTCCATAAGAAATAGTAGGCAAATGGAGGCAGCCGCAAACAGAATTTTTGCTTCAATCTGACCATCAAATAAAATCTCTGGATAATAGCGATAGACTAAGTACACTGCAATATGCTCATACTCGTATAAGCGATTCTCGCCCTTCATAAATTTGAGGAATGCGTTTGTGTTATCTGTGTCCACTAATTTGTCAATATTCTGCTCTAGCCCTTTCATCATGGACGGCCATGTTTCGTCAAGTGACTCCATTCCTCCAAAAAAGCGAATCAAAATAATGCACTGCTTTTTAGTGTATTCGTGCTTGGCTTTGCATTATAGTCTAATTTCGGAATAGATTCTAGATCGTCCCACTCCAAGATTGGAACTGTCAGAAGCAACATTTCATCTGCGTATGGCAGCTGCAAAAGCAGTCTCTTTAGCGTGCGCCGATATTTTTTTTACGGTTTTGTAGAATTGAGAAGATTGCTTTTCGTTCTTCAAGCATCTGCTCACATTCTTCGGATTCATCGTCTAATAGGTCAGAAGCATCTGTATATTCATCCTCATCACTGTAGTCTTGTTCTTCATCTGCAGTTGGACAGACGTCCTCTGTGTCATTCCACATTTCTTCAGCTAATTCTTCATCCTGCGTAACTTCTTCCACAAATGTAAGCGGCTTACTGTTAGAAAATAAAAGTCTCTCTGCCTCTTCACAGCATAGTCCCAGACCTACTTCCGTGTAATCGCCAAACCAATTATAAAACCTTGGATGCTCACGGCAGATATCGCAAAGTCTGTCTTCTCCCAGATTGATAAAAATATCGCATAAATTTCTTTATTTAAAAATGGACAGCGATTGTTTTTAATTTAAAGAAATATTCTCCCGGTTCGCTGCCAATCTCGCGGCGCAAGCGATCTCCAAATGCACCTTTTTCTGCAAGATACCCTTGCGCTGTTGTCTCATCAACTTCGATTTCCCATCCGGCACAGCAGGTATCTGTACAGGCCGAACCAATACACTTAAATTGATCAAAAAATGATGGTTTATGGTATTTCATGCCGAACTCCTTTTACTATAAAATAGTTTGCACTTAATTTAAAAATGGTCCGCAACCAAATGTCGGATACGGACCATACTATCTATTACAGTGGCAAACTCTCTACAGCTGCGCGCTCTACCGGCAGACACTCCTTATATCTCTGAATGAACGCATCAAATCCAGCTACATCTTCTGCATTTGGCTCCATGCGAACACCAGTCTCACCGTGGAATACTTCTTCTGAAAGGAACGCATCTAATGGCTGGTTTTCTTTCTTATTAAGCATATAGGAAGCAAGCAGTGCAATTCCCCATGCACCACCTTCTCCTGCTGTCTCCATCAATGATACAGGTGCATTGATTGCTGCTGCCATTATACGCTGTCCAACACCCTTTGTCTTGAACAGACCGCCATGGCCGTAGATATTGTCAAGCTTTATGCCCTCTTCCTTAAACAGAATATCAAGACCTACCTTTAATGCGCCAAGAGAGGTGTACAGATGAGTTCTCATGAAGTTTGCAAGTGTAAACTTGCTGTCTGGTGTACGCACAAACAGCGGACGGCCCTCTTCAAAGCCTGTGATGCTTTCTCCTGAGAAATAGTTATATGCCATCAGACCACCGCAGTCAACATCGCCCTCAAGTGCCTTATTATACAGTACTGAGAAGAGCTGATTCATATCAACCGGAACACCAAGCGCCTGCTGAAACTCCTTAAAGATTCCTACCCATGCATTCAGGTCAGAGGTACAGTTATTGCAGTGAGCCATTGCTACCGGAAGACCATCTGGTGTTGTTACCATATCGATTTCCTCGTGAACCTTCTTTAATGTCTCGTTCTCGTCCATGACAACCATTGCAAATACAGATGTTCCTGCTGATACATTTCCTGTATGTACAGTTACACTATTTGTTGCTACCATACCAGTTCCGGCATCACCTTCCGGCGGACACATTGGAATACCAGCTTCAAGCTCACCGCTTGGATCTAAGAGCTTTGCACCCTCTTGTGTCAAATTACCGGCTGGCTCTCCTGCTACAAGTACCTGCGGTAAAATGTCACGCAGCTTCCAGGAATATCCCTTCGGTGCAATGAGCTTATCAAAGGTTTCAACCATGTTCTGATCGTAATCCTTTGTCTTGCTGTCAATCGGGAACATACCTGATGCCTCACCAACACCAAGCACTCTCTTTCCAGTTAACTTCCAGTGAACATAACCTGCCAGTGTGGACAAATAGTCAATGCGTGGAAGATGCTCCTCACCATTTAAAATTGCCTGATACAGATGAGCAATGCTCCAACGCTGCGGAATATTAAATGAAAATGCAGCTGTCAGCTGTTTTGCTGCCTGCTCAGTAATTGTATTTCTCCAGGTACGGAACGGAACCATCAGTGTTCCTTCCTTATCAAATACCATGTAGCCGTGCATCATTGCTGAAAATCCTATTGCACCAATTTTTTCAGGCTGGCACCGCACTGTGACTTAACGTCTGCTGCCAGCTTTGCATATGCATCCTGCAATCCGCTCCAGATATCCTCAAGAGTATACGTCCAGATTCCGTTCTCCAGACGATTTTCCCAGTCATGTGCTCCCTGTGCGATTGGAGTATTCTCATCATTTGTCAGCACTGCCTTGATTCTTGTTGAGCCAAACTCAATACCAAGAATGGTCTTTCCAGCCTCTACGGCCTCTCTCATTTTTACTGAATCCATAATAGACCTCATTTCTGCGTTTAGTACGCTTTTCAGAAAGTACAGCTTTCTGTTTTTTCAAGATTTTTACTGCTTGTCCAGTATACCATACCGCTGACAGAAATACAACTTTGACTTTTCTTACAATTTTACATAATAGAGGAATGCTCGCAGTTTTGACCATGCCGTCTCATCCCAGTCATGGTCGATCTCGATCTCATATAATGGTGCCGTGCATGCCTGCTTTAGTCCCCTCATCTGCAAGATAATCGACACATTTTCATAGCGCGGAGCAACCGTGAGCATCGCATCGGTGCGCTTCGCAAGCTCCAATGTCTTTGCAAAGCGATAACGTCCATTTCCACCCGCAAAATCGCGCAGATACTGATCGGCTGTGTCCGACAAGCTCTGTATATCAGTTGAAAATGAATTTCTCTTTCCAAGCAACGCTCCGATCGTTTTCATATGTGACTCAATTGTCTCTATGATTTCCATCGTAAGCACTTGCGTATGTCCTGCGAGCAACTTTCCTTTCTTCTCGCCGCATCCATTTTCTTTCCAAAGGAAATACAGATACTCAATCAGCGGTGCGCGCAAAATTGTATACTCTTTTTCAAGCTCATCCAAAACACCATCGTTTAAGACACTCAGGCACATTGGCGTTCCTGTCACGCCAAGAACAGTTGCCTTAGCACTTGCATCAATACTTGCCGTAACGTCTGCATTACTATTTTCCTTACTTGGAAGCTGCCCAATACGCTTTGCCAACTGCTCAAGCTCTCGCCATTCTAATATAGAAGAAACATCAAAGCAATCTCTTTGTTCAGATGGAATCGCATACAACAAGTCGCCTGTCATGACTGCCCTTACAAACAAATCAAGATCATCAGTCTGATCTGGTATGTGCTCTATGATCGGTGCGGCAAGAATGACTTTTTCCATACCACTCTTCCCCAAAATAGCGTCAATAACTGTCGCGTATTGTCCGTCCGCCTCGGATCCAAGTGTCTGCGGGATGAGGTATTGCACAGCACGCAGACTTGTCTGGTCATTTACACATCCTTTTAGCACGTTTGCTTTGCTTAACTTCTGCTTTTCACGCTCTTTTTGATCTTTCAGAATGCTTCCAAGCAGCACAACAAATGGCAGATATTCCTTGCTGTTTGTGTGGGCATGTCCAAGCGAAAGTGTATCCTCATCTGCCGCTGGCATCACATGCACGGTGTATCCGGTCTTCTCATAATATTGTCGAATAAACTCTGTATACAATCCAATGTTTGGAAGATAGATAGGAAGCTCTTTTTGCGCCTTCGGCTGAATATTCGATGTTCTGATGGTTACATCTTCGATATTAAAATTAGCTGGAAGCACCTTTACCTCGCGTTTTGACAGGCTATTTAAAAATGCCTCGATTCGTGTGACAACGCCGACCTTACTGAAATGTTCATCGACCTCGATCTGCAAATACGGCTTATCACCCATCTCTTTCTTAAACAGATGGCTCAACATGCTGTCTGGTCCGCAGCCATGGTTTGTCAAGTAAACCGCATACAAATTCGGATGATGCGCGATCAGCTTAGCACCGGACAAAATATGCTGTCCAAACGGCCAATAGAGGTTCGGGTATTCCCCTGAGATATCAAGCGAATGACCTGGTAGATGTGACAGTGTAATTACCTTTATGCCACGCTCAAGAAGTAAATCTGGAATGCCCATATTTAAGATCGGATCGGACACACCATAATTTCGTGTGATCAAAACAAGTACCTTATCCTCTGGCTTTAAGCAGTCTAACAGTTGTTTTCCCTGCTTTTCCACAGCATTTGTGTGCTTTCGCACTGCCATCGCACCCGATAGAAGTGCTTTTGCACAAAACGGCTTTGAAATGCCAAGAATTTTCCCCAGACCAATCATTGCACTTGCCATCGCCTCTTTTCCAAAGTCAAGATCAAACACTGGCGAAAGAAGCGTGATTCCCTTTTCTTCAAGACCTAGTGCCTTTCCGATGGAGACAGCCGCCGTCTGCATATATACACAGCCATAATTATGCTCGACATGGCTTAGCTCATGCTTCATGGTATGAATTGTCGGCAGGAAAATGTAGTCTACCTTTGCGTCAATCAGCTGTTTCATGTGACCGTAAATTAGCTTGACAGGATAGCATGTCTCGCCTCTTGCATTCTCCTGAGACAGACGAATCGTCTCCTCATTTGTCGGCTTTGTCAAAAGAACGTTGTATCCAAGAGAGGTAAAAAACGCATTTGCCATCGGGAAAAACTTGTGAATCATCAGCGCAAACGGCACGCCGACAGTCTTTTTTCTCGGGTCGCGCTCGCCTGTGTAGCCATCGAGCAGAAGTTTGTCCGCCTGATGATAAAACTCCATATTTTTTCGCACCTCTTCGCTTCTGGTATCCATATGAATCATCTTTCCAGAAAATTCATAACTCGCAAAGGACGATGTCTTTCCTGCATTGACCTCTTTTGCAAGAAGCGCCACACCAAAGGCGCCGCTTATGGAAAAGTACGGATTGACTGTCAGACGATCTCCGTAAACAGCACGAAATGCCGCCACGATACCAGGATTGTATGCCACGCCACCCTGAAGCACGATATGGTTTCCGACTGGCTTTGTTCCTACAACTTTATGCAGATAATTTTTCACGATTGCATAGCAAAGACCCGCCGCAATCTCGTTTTGCGCGATACCCTCTGCTGATGCCGCCGCAATCGCTGTCTCAATAAAAACCGTACAGCGCTCACCTAAGCTGGCCGGATTCTTTGCGGTTAACGCAAGCGGTCCAAACTCATTGATCGGGATGCCCATTCGCGCGGCCTGCTCCTCCACGAAACTGCCCGTTCCCGCAGCACAAATCTTATTCATTTGAAAATCGACTACTCGACCATCCTCAATCTGGATATATTTGCTGTCCTGTCCACCGATCTCAAATACCGTATTGACCTCTGGCACACAATGTGCTGCTCCTGCTGCCTGCGCCGTGATCTCATCGCGAATTGCATCCGCGCCAAGCATTCGTCCCACGCGCTCTCGACCCGATCCGGTCACGCCCACTGCCTGAAAAACAAGCTCTCCGAAGCGCTCCTTGATACTCGCAAGGCCTTTTCGCACGGCTGCCTCTGGATTTCCAGAAGTGCGAAGATACTGATAATCGACTAACTCATTGTGTTCACCGATGATAACCAGATCTGTACTCGTAGAACCGATGTCGATTCCAAGAGCACATTTTCCACTTACTGGAACCTGTGTACACGTCGGGTCAGACAAAGTATTTTTCGTAGATTCTGGAAGGGCTGGCAAGCTGCCATGGTGACTCTCCTTCATATGATCTGCCGCACAAAGCAGCTGCTCACGGTTAAAGCTGCCAGACGCATGAAGCGCTGCTCCTGCCGCACCTGCAAAGGATGCATACTCTGAAATAATCAGCTCATTCTCCTGCAAGTCAAATACCTCTTTGATCGCACGAATCACTCCACGATTTTTCGTCACGCCACCACAAAATGCCACCGGCTTGTCCACCAAAAGGTCACGCACGATGGTTGCCTTATAATTTTTGATCATCGCATAGCAAAGTCCTAGTAAAATATCTGGCGTGCATACTCCCTCCTGCTGTCTGTGAATGATATCCGTTTTTGCAAAACGCACATCGACCAGACAATCTCGGGACAGACGTTGCCTGATCCACAAGTTTTGAATAGTCCTCAATCGAAAGACCGAGTCTTGACATCTGATCCTCAAAAAAGCTGCCCGTTCCGCCTGCACAGTGGCCATTTGTCGCAAACTGCGGCACCTGATCAATCTGCGTGATAAAGCGAGATCCCTGACTTCCAATCTCCATAATGCTGTGCGCAGACGGAGCCAGAAGCTTTGTTCCCTCCACGATGGCTGGCACATCCTCAAAAAAAACAGAATCTTTCAATATTTTATGAAAACTTAGTCCATCGGCACCCGTGACGCCGATGGCAACTTCCTCTGTTAGAAAATCGTGAATGGCTGCAATTCCCTTTTTCAGCGCTGCGGATGGATGATTGTGGTGCAATGCCTCCCACGCGGTAATGATTGTTTTATTTTCATCGGTTAACAGCAGCTTTACAGTTGACGTTCCGATATCAATGCCCAAACGATACATATTTTTCTTTTCTCCATTCCATGCCATATATTGCTTATCAATTGACTTTCCATAGCAAAAACCGTATAATATATACTATCTAAAATTAGTTTTTACTAACTTTTGTTTTATTATAATTACTTATTTTTCAGGAGGCGGTTGCATGGCAACAAAAAATATATCTTCAACTTCTTCAAATGGATCTTCTGATCTATCTTCTGATCTGGCAATCTATCAGAATTATCTGAAATCTTCTGGTCTGTTTAAGGGCATACCAGAAGAAAAATACAACAATATTTTTACCTGTCTTCAGGCGCGAATTGCAGAATACAAAGCAGATACACTAATTGTCAACATTGGAGACCGCAATTTTCGCGCTGGAATTGTGCTTGAAGGTGGTCTTGAGGAGTTTATCTATGATGAGAATGCAAACCATGTGGCGATTCAGCATCTAAAAAGCGGCTCTGTCTTTGGCGCTGAACTCGCGTGCGGAAGCTCACTTTCTAGCCAGTTTTATTTAAAGGCCTCTGTCGATACGAAGGTTTTGCTGATGGATTTTAAAACGCTTTTGTCAGAGACAACGCTTACCTGCCCATGTCGGATGCAGGTTACGGCAAATCTTCTTCAGGAACTGTCAAATCAGATCACCTTCTTTAACACAAAGCTGCGAATCCTTAGCCAGAAAAAACTGAGGGATAAATTAAAGATTTACTTGCAGACACTAGAAATTTCAAAAGACAATGTGATTCATCTTCCATTCACACGAAATAAATTGGCTGAATTTCTCTATGTTGACCGAAGTGCCTTATCACGCGAGCTTTGCAGGCTGCGCGACGATGGAATTCTAAAATTTTCTGGCTCCAATATCAAATTATTAGACCCAGACTTTATTGCAGGCTGAAATACTCAGCCTGCATCTTTTTTATTTGTGTTGCCATAGCAACCGACAGATCCACCTAAGTTCTAGTAGAATCACTGCATGTTGGTTAGATTTCTCTAACTAAAGTATTTGTATTCTAATTATTTTTTTTAGGAGGGTTCTATGAAAAAAATTTGTTGCTGCATCCTTAGCTGTATGCATGAGCTTAACACCATTTACCGTATACGCTGGCAAAAATGATGCCAAGAATTCAAAGACTGAGACTGAGGTTGAAAGTATCGAGACCGAAACCGAATCTGATGAGAACGGCACTCACACCGTTGTCGATCACGCAGGAAATACTGTTGAGGTGCCAAATCATATCACCAGAGTTGTTATTGACCAGATCCCGATTCTTTCCACCTATATGTCTTACTTTGGCGGCTCTGCTCCGTACATCGTAGGCTATTGTGGTTCCTTTAAGGATACCATCACAAAGACTGTTTTAAAGGATATTGCACCAGAGCTGATGGAGTCTGCTGATACTGTTTACGCACAGAGCGACTTAAACATCGAGGAAATCATGAATTTAAAGCCAGATGTTATTCTTTACAATGCAGGAAACACTGCTCACGCTGAGATCTTACAGTCAAGCAGCATTCCGTGCATAGGCTTTGCAACCGTTGGTACTGACACCGCTGCCGACCCGTTAGAGCGCTATCAGCAGTGGCTTGATCTTCTTGAGGATGTTTTCGGTGAAGACGGAAAGATGGACGATTTCAAAGAAGCTGGAAATGAGATCATCGAGGATGTTGAGGATCGCATTGCAGAGATTCCAGAGGATGAACGTCCAAGTGCAATGATTCTTTGGAAGTATTCAGACGGTGTTCCGCAGGTTTCTGGTAAGGGCACCTTTGGAACTTACTGGTTGCAGCATCTTGGCGTTACTGATGTCGTAGTGGATGAGGCACAGGGCTTCACACAGGTTGACATGGAGCAGGTGTATAGCTGGAATCCGGATATTCTGTTCTTAGACGGACCGGGGCTTCTTTCTCTTACGACTGAGGACGTACTGGAAAATAAGGTAGAGGGCGCTGACTTCTCCACTCTGACTGCTGTACAGAATGGCCGCGTTTACGACACCACCCTCGGTATGTGGAACTGGTTCACACCAAACCCAGACGCTCCTCTTGTATTTGCTTGGCTTGCCTGCAACACCTACCCGGATGCATTCGCAGATTATCCTCTTGAGGACACCATCAAAGAGTACTACAAGGATTGGTATGACTACGAAGTAACCGACGAGTATTTGGAGGAAATGTTACAGTACTAATATGAAAGACAGCTTTTTAATCAAAAAAGGACGCTTCACACCATTTGCTGTCATCGCCATGATTTTGCTGCCCACCGTAACCGGAATTTTGTGCATTTGCTTTGGCCGTATGAACTGCCCGTCTCCGATGTTATCAATTCCATTTGCAGCATCTTTACTGGAGAAATTGATAACCTTCAGGTCTACTCGGTTGTTGTAAATTTGAGACTTCCCCGTATCCTTATGGCAATCATTGTCGGTGCAGGACTAACCTGTGCCGGGGATACATTTCAGTCCCTCTTTTCCAACCCACTCGCTACTCCTGATATCTTAGGCGTAACGAGCGGCACCTGCGTCGGTGCAATTCTGGCAATCATTTTGTCCTGCAGCATCTTAGAGACACAGTTAATCGCACTTGTCTTCGGACTGGTATCGGTCTTTTCACCTTGAAGATTGCCGGTAAAAATAATAGTGGCTCAATGGTTTATCTTGTCTTGGCAGGTGTGATTGCCTCCTCGCTATTTAATGCAATCGGCTCCCTGTTAAAGTACACGGCTGACCCGCAGGACAAGCTGCCGGAAATCACCTACTGGCTGATGGGCAGCTTCACGAGCGCAACCTATAAGAAGCTCATCGTTGGCTCTCCGTTAATTCTGATCGGAATCGCAATTATCTTTCTTTTAAGATGGCGTCTAAACATTTTGTCTTTAAGCGAGGACGAAGCGAAATCGAGCGGAATCGACATCAAAAAGACACGTATGCTTTTTATCCTTGCCTCGACGGTCATTACCGCTTCCTGCGTTTCAATGTGTGGACAGGTCGGCTGGATTGGTCTGTTAATTCCACACTGTGCCAGAATGCTTGTCGGAAGCAACAACCGCTACGTCATTCCAATTAGCATCAGTCTGGGTGCCTGTTTCATGATTTTAATTGATACCTTATCCAGAACAATCAGCGTGATTGAGCTTCCGCTGTCGATTCTGACAGCCATTATCGGAGCTCCAGTATTTATCTCGCTGCTTAGCAAGAACAGGAGCAATCTGCGATGATTTTAGAAGTACAAAATGGCTGCTTTGGTTATCCAAAGCAAAAGGAAGTCCTGCATGACATCAATATTTCATTAGAGGCAGGACATATCTTATCGATTCTTGGGCCAAATGGTATCGGAAAAACAACTCTTTTAAAATGCATGATCGGCCTTCTTTCATGGAGCAGCGGTCATTCGCTTTTAAACGGTCAGTACATTCAGCAATTAAAGGCTAAGGAAATCTGGAACACGATATCCTATATTCCGCAGACACATGGCTTTTCTTTCTCCTACACCGGCCTGGAAATGGTCATGATGGGCCGAAGCTCACACCTTGGCCTCTTTGAGCAGCCGGGCACAAAGGAGATTGAGATGGCAGAGGCGATGATGGAAAAGACTGGAATCACACATCTTGCCTCGAAGGATTGTAACCGCATGAGCGGCGGTGAATTGCAGATGGTGCTGATCGCAAGGGCACTCATCAATGAGCCGAAGCTGATCATTTTAGATGAGCCAGAAACAGGACTTGATTTCCACAACCAAATCCTTGTTCTAAATATGGTCGAAAAGCTGGCACATGAGGACGGCATCAGCGCAATAATGAATACACACTACCCAACAAATGCAATGCGAATTGCAGATGAGGCATTTATGATGAACAGAAATGGGGACCGATTCTATGGGAAGGCAGCAGATATCTTGAATGAGGAAAATATTTCCAAGTCGTTTGATGTAAATGTCATCGTGGATGAGGTCATGTACAATGACCGTAAGCTAAGAAGCATTATTCCGGTATCGCTTACTGAATAAAACACTTGCAGTCTACCATACTTATAGAGTATAATAGTGTAAATTTATGATTATGTTAAATAGCAGCTAGAAGGGAGATTTGTTTTTATGGCTGGCGTATTTACAGTGGAACAATTGCGTCCGATCAAGGATGGAATGACCATCTCTCGCGATGCTAAGATGGGACAGACAACTGCGGTTACATTCTTTTCTCTTGGCAATGATACGTCCATCAGTCAGGAGCGCTATGATGTAACTTCCATTTACATTGGTGCAAAAGGAACTGCTGATTTTCTTATTGGAGATCAGGTAAAAAAGGAGCCGGTATCAGACGGTGACTGTCTTATCATTCCGGGTGGCACACTCTGCGGAGTAGAAACCGCTACCGGAACTGTCTATACAGAAATTATTATTAAAAAGGAGAATGATGTTCAAATGAATAATATCGTAAAATCTGGAGAAGTAATGAAGTTAAAGGATTTAATTTCTTATGAGGAGGGAAGCATCGCAAATTTAGACGTCGTAAGCAACGGCACCATGAAGTTTGTGCTGATGGCATTCGATGAGGGAACTGGTCTGACACCACATCGTGCACCAGGCAACGCAATCATCTTCGCACTCGAAGGAAAGGCTACTATCGGTTACGAGGGCAAGGATTACACTCTGTCCGCAGGTGAAAATTTCCGTTTCGATAAGAATGGTCTGCACAGCGTTACCGCTCAGGGCAAGTTTAAGATGGCTCTGCTGCTCGTTCTTGAGTAATCACATTTAAATACAGCTTAAAAACCTCCCGGAAGAAATTTTCTTCCGAGAGGTTTTTTGCTGTTGATACATTCATAAAACTACCGAGTAGTCACCGTCGCTGCCAACGCCGGCAGCACATATTTCCACTCCATATCGCTTGCCAGATAAAACTTTGTATAGCACGGCTGGTTGTAGCAGTTATTCTGCCATGCCACGCCGACGCGGTACTGAATGTCATGAAGCAGCGTAAACAATTTATGTGCTGACAGATCGGTGTTTGTGTAGATACGCACTGCACTGCTGTCTTCGAGGCGCAGAATAATTTCGTCACGGTAATCACCGAAAATATCTGCGACAAGACAAGGATTTCCCTTTGTGCCGTTGTTTGTAAGCGTCCCCTGTGGGTCAAGCATAATGCCATGTGTGTTATCGTTAATAATACCAGTCTGCTTTTTGCGTTCCATATAGTCAACACCGTCAATGATCTGCGTTGTCATATCAGAAGCCCAGTGGATATTCGCATTTGTTCCAAGGCGCTTTACATCAAGCTTGTTTCCATTGCAATCAAATGTGTCCTTTACCCACACCTGAAGACCGCGCACACCCGGTACGACATCTCCTATCATGCAGCGTCCAAGATCTTCTTCTGCATATTCACCAAAGAATACTTTTCCAGTAAGTGCATCGCGAAGCGCAAATCCATACGGTGCTGCCTTTGCACCCTCGAACACATTAAAGATCTGGTAGCCCGGCAAATCCGGATTGATTCTTGCGACATGCATTGCATCACCGTGACCAAGCTTTGCAAGACGTCCATCTGGCAGGTGATCATAGCTTGAATATAAAAGACTGCATCATGGTCAATCACAGCTGCACCATAGATAATCTCCTGGCAGCCATCACCATCCACATCTGCTACTGAAAGGCTGTGATCTCCCTGTCCTGCAAACTTTCCATAAACAGGATCTAAACCTTCTTTTTCATGTGCATTATCATTAAATGGATTGCTCATTGGCACATGACCAGAATCTGCAATGAATCGTTTTGCAAAGTGACCGTCCTTAAAATCATAAGCTGTCACAGTGCTTCTTGTGTAGTAACCTCTGCATACGATAACAGATGGATGTTCACCGTCTAAATACGCAACACCAGATAAGAAACGATCTACACGGTTGCACGGTTCAATTCTTCTCATTGCATAATCGCCCCACATCAGGCCGTCATCGCCTCTTGGCACTGGAAAATCAATTGTCTCAAGCTCTTTTCCATCACCGCCAAACATAGTCAGATATTCCGGACCATCATAGATAAAGCCCTCAAATGCTTCAAGATGATTCTTATCGCTTCTTGACGGTGCAAATTCATATATAAAGTAAGAAACAAGCTCTTTTGCATCCTCACGGCTAAGCGGATAATGATACTTAACAGGAATACCAAAGCACTCCTCAAGTGTCGCAGGCCAGCGTCCAGATACAACCTCCGGGTGACTGCTCCAGCCCATAAACATCTCTACAAGATGCTCTTTATAATCTGCTGCGGTGCATACATAATTGTCCTGATTTGTCACGCCATTTTTTACATCGCGCGCAGGAAGAGTAATATATTCCTCTGTCGCTGTGCCGTCTGCTGCAAAACGAGTCACTTTTGTACCTGGTGCAGTCTTTACGCACATTTCTGCCTTGCCGTCACCGTCAAAATCATACACCATAAATTGCGTGTAGTGCGCTCCTGAGCGGATATTTGGTCCCATATCGACACGCCATAAAAGTGTACCGTCCAGTCGATAGCAGTCAATGTAGCAATTTCCGGTATAACCGCGATGAGAAACATCATGCGCATTTGACGGATCCCACTTTACGATATACTCTAACTCGCCGTCTCCATCTACATCACCAATACTCATATCATTTGCGCTGTAGGTGTAAGGCTGACCCTCTGGATACATCTCGCCCTTTGGGGAACGGCCATCAGCCGGCTTATTCATTGGAATATCAATGTAATTATTTTCCCACACAAAAACTTTCTTACAGCGTTCTCCCTCTTTGCCGTCAATAATCGGTGCAACACTATATGTATCCTGCAAGGTTCCATCTGTATCAAGGTAGTTAGTGCTGTCTGTAACGACTGCAATTTTATTTTCACCGCGATATACGGCATAATCAGCACCTGTAAGTCCTGTATCGCTGTAGCCGCGCACCTCGTCAATAAACATACGCCAGCCAGCATACACGCCTTCGTCTGTCTTAACGGCAATAAGACCTCTGTTTAATTTTTCAAGCTGCTCATGAAAAACTGCCTTAAGAGGTGTCTCAACGAGATTACTCATCTCATACTCAGTTTCATTCTTTACAGCTGCTACCTTTAAATAATGCGGCACATGCGTTGCCTTCTTTAAGACAAAGCTGCACTCTTTTGTATCGCCCACAAGCTGATACTTCATGGTCGAAATATCTTTATCGGCCCAGTAAACATGATACTTTTCGGCTCCCTCTGCCGGTTCCCAGGCAATTTCTACACAGTCATTATAGACCTCTTTTACTGTTGCATTCATAACGTTCTCCCTTTCTTTATCAAAGCGCGACGAACATATTTTGTGCCAGCTCTGCTTTCACCTTATCCAGCTTGTCATCACGCTCATATGAACGAATCAATCCTGCAAGAAGTCCGGCAAATGCCTTTGCACCTGCCTGCTGTAAATGTGCATTGTCCTTTTTTCCGTCTGGATAGCCTTCATATGCTCCCTGATCTAACCACATAAACAGCTTCTTAGAACCCTCACTTCCAACAGTATTTAAATAATCTGCAGTTGCTTTTCCCAGATCAAGCACAGGAAGATCATACTTATCCCCCATCTCAAGCATCTTATCACGATACTCTGGAAAGCTTACGCTAAACTTGCCATCCGGCGTATCATCACAATCTCTCATTGCAATTGCTGTCACAAGAACTGGCTGTGCGCCACGCTCCTTTGCTGCATTTATATAGCGAAGCAGATATTCCTCATACTGCTCTGGAGTAACATAACGCTCCTCTTTTTCCTTGTTTGCATCGTTATGCGCAAACTGCATGAACAGATAGTCACCTGACTTGATCGCCTTTTTTAAATCATCAAGCGACCCTCATCAAAGTAGCTTCTGCTGCTTCTTCCTGCCATTGCACGGTTATCAATAAACAAGCCATCTGTCTCATAAATAATCGACTGGTCAAAATCAGACGCACTCTTTTGTCCATAGCCCATCCATCACAGCCATCCTGATTCATCTTTTGTTCTGTCTCTTTAAAATACGTATGCAGCATCTGACCCCAGCCAGTAATCGGCTTTACAGGTGTCTTATAGCTTTGTACGGTAGAATCTCCTGCTAAGTAAATTGTAAATTTTTTCATTTTTGCGCTCCATTTTTAAGTTTAAGAAATTTCTAAATTACAGTTCCTTTACGATCACATCCTTCAGGCTTCTCTTCGGAACATAATGAACCTGATTTTCGTCACGATAATATTTGATATCGTCGTCTTTTACCTCAACCATCTTTACTTCTTCAACTGGAACACCAAGTGCTATTACCATTGAAATTGCGTACTTCTCTGGATCTAATCCAAAGATTTCCATAAGCTCGGTGCGCTTGATATTCATTAACATGCAGCCGCCGTAGCCCATATCTCTTGCGCCAAGGAAAATGGTCTGTGCCACGATTCCTTCGTCAACGGTCAGATTCTTCTGAAGGCTCAAATCACGCAAAATCAAAATATAGCCTGTCGGACGCTCTCCCTCTACTGGTCCGTCCCAGTCACTTAAATAGCCTGCCCATGCCAGATTTTTGTAAATCTCTGCATTCATCTTCTCATCTGCGCAAAGTGCAAAGCGGATATACTGACGATTTCCACCGCATGGTGTGATGCGGCCTAACTCAGCTAGCTTTTCAAGTTCCTGCATGGTCATTTTTTTACTCTGGTCAAAGCGGCGGTATGAACGTGCGCCAGCTACTAAATCGTGAAATTTCTGTGTCATAATTATTTTTCTCCTTTACGCTTTATGGAATCCACTTTCATCAAGCCCTGTCAAAAGCTTTTCTAACTCTTCCATTGTCTTTGGCAAATCCTCGCGAATATAGCGAAGTGCCGTGATTATATTTAAGCACCACTGTGAAGTGAAGTTTGTAGTAATCCATGGAATCTCATGAAGTACTTCTTTATTTCCTGCATCAAAGATGTCATGCGCCAAAAAGCCCTCTGTATTATTATGAGTGCAAAGTGCATGAAGAAGAATCTTCCATGTAGCCTGTGCCAGCCACTTATCGTGCAAACGAGCTGCTCCATATGCTGCAAGTCCCGATGCCATAAATGGAAGGCTAAACTCTCTGTTTCCGATAAGACCATTTGATTCTTCTAACTGCTTTTCCTTTGGCAGATAGTAGAAACGGCCATGCTCTGCTAACATATCCTTCCATTCTTCATCGCCAAGCAAATCGCAATCTCAATCCATACCTGAATAGCACCCATGCACACCTGCAGATGACTTCCTCCGTTTGTGCGCTCTCCGATGTAACGAAGATGGCTGTCCTCGGATCATACTCAAAATCAGGACCTGAGGTAAGGCGAAGCGGCAGCGCCTTTAAATCATCAATACCAAGCTGAATCTTATTTCTATATGTGTCATCGTTAAATCGCTCCCACTGTGTCATCCAGTCAGAACAAAAACTTGACCAATCTGGTCCTGAACGCGCATGTGCCGGTGCATTCATCTTGTCTTTGTCAAAGAAGAAACGAAGCGGATCTGTCGTAACAATTGCCTCATCAGCATCCTTTACATCCTCAAAGACATCACCAAGACGCATATCACCTGTCAGGTAATAATAGAAACGATGATGACCTGCCATTGCAATACGAGCCTCCTTGCATGAGCAGCCCCAGTGACGCACGTTATGACGAGAGCCAAGACCTTTAAGCGGACCAAAATGATAGATATCAACCTCAGAACAGTGACGGCTCATTGCCTCTGCCATTGTGAAAATATCTTCTCTTCCGCTTCTCATAAAAGCTAACCACAACCACAGCGTTGGAACAAGCTCTGTATTCTGCCATGCGTAGCCGCCCATATCATAGCGCCAGCTATGGCGGAATGGATCATAAGTATGCATGATATCTCCATAATTAAACATGCCGTACCAACTGCGCACCTCTACCTCATTTTTATAAAATCAAACGCCTTATCAAGCTGTTCCTCTAAGAAGCGCTCTACCTGTGTTTTTTGGATGGAAGACTCCACTCACCAAATGCCTGCAGCTTTTCATAAACAGATGGATCTGCTACATATACAGGCGGCTTTTGAACACTGTCTGAAAAACGCTTTAATGCATCGGCATCAGATACTGAATTATTAGAAAGTTCAATAGAGAAATTGTTAGTATTTCCAATACCGTAAGCAGATGCACCAACTACATCGAAACCCTCATAATAGGTCTGAGAATAGCCTGATCGGCATAATGACGAAAATCCATCGCCTCAACCTGTGGGCACCACAGCCAGAAAATCACCTCTGCATTGTCCTGATCAAGATCACCAGCCTCAACTGCTGACGGATATTTCTGCCAGAAATCTTTTGAGGAAAGAGAAAAGCTTCCGCTCTCATCAGCAATGTTTACGCTACCCGGTGCTCTCATGCCATGAAGTCCCTCTATGTAGCAGCAGTCTGGATTTACGATCTTCTTTTTAATGGAAAAATGTGTTGCGCTGTCCTGGCAAAGCACGTAGCGGCTCCAGATAGGCATATGCTTAGATGCTTCTATTGCAGTTGCGGCAGCCTGATCATTATCTGCATCAAGATAAAGCATCTGTCCCTTTGTCTGTGCATCATAAATCTCTGGCGCTACTCTTGGACGCCAGCTAAGAAGCTCAGCCATCTCCTCATGAAAACTTCCATGATCAGTACCAAAACGAATGTGACGGTTATACATTTCACCCTTCATTGGACGATGGAAACGCACACCAAGACCTTTTAAGAAATCCTTTTTCTCATCACCATCAAATAAAAATGTATGCTCAAAATCAATCTTTGTGCTGTTAAGATAGATAGTCTCTCGAATGACAAATGGCAGCACACGGCGATCATTTGCATGACTTACATGAGTTCCTCTTAAACAAAATGTTATGCGAACTGGTCCCTGCTCCTCAATAGAAACAGACTCAATCTCTCCTGTGTACGGCACTGTTTTTTGAATCAATACACCATCTTTCACACTTCTTTCTTCTAACTGCAGCACCAGATCTGCATCCGTCACCTGAACACATCCATCTACTGTTACATCGCGAAGAATCACATTTTTATTCTTTGGCACAACTGCGTGAACACATCCTGCGTCAACTATATATGCATCTTCCTCTTCTTTTACAAAAAGTGATGACTCCATATCCTTTTTGCTGCTTACGTCTTCATTTACAGGAATAACCTCAAAGATTTCACCATTTTTGCTGTCTGCGGTATGAGCTGTCCACTTTACTGAACCATCCGGCCAGTATGCTGTTATTCTTGACTGAGACGGCACTATTTTATTTTTTGTACTGTCTTTTGCGTACACATTAAAGGAAGCATCCTTCAATACAGCACCTTTCTCCCACATGCAGCCCCATGTTGTATAGCCATACGCTTCTCTGTTTTCCATCAGATGAAGTGTCATTGACTGAACTGTCTGCCCCTTCATTTCCATGTTTTTCATGTCCTCCATGTTCTTTTGCCCCATTTTTCACACACACACCACATATGCTTTTTTTGACAATTTGCATTTTGTAAGGCGTTTATTCACCAAAAAACAAAATAAGGGACACCCGGCTAAAACCAGGTGTCCCCAATACCGCTTTGGTATCACACCATTGACGGTTTTCTTATTTTATTTTTAATTACTCAGCCTGGCTGGAAGCTTCCTCAGTAGCTGCTTCCTCAGTAGCTGCTTCCTCAGTAGCTGCCTCTGTATTCTCATCAGCCTCAGCGGTTTCCTGATCTGCTGCATATGCCTCGTTAACCTCAGCAATCAGATCATTTCCACCCTTATTTGCCCAATCATCCCAAGCATCCTGCAGACCCTGCTCGTCGATAACGCCACAGATATACTGTGTTCTTGCCTCAGACAAGATGTTGTCAAGGTCAGCGCCATACTTGGAGTAAGTCTCGGAACCAGACAGATAAGCAAGTGCCGGATTGGAAACTGCTACCGGACGTGTTCTCTGCTCATAGCACTCAGTCAGAGCCAGATCTCTGTCTGTCTGCTTCAGCGGCTTCTGATCATCTGCGTATCCCGGAATGTAAGCTACCATCTGGTTCAGACCAAGATGTGGATTCTCACTGTTGTCACGACCGGAAATAACTTCGATCTTTCCATCTGCATCCCAGTTGTAGGTAACGCCCTCAAGACCGTAATCAGCTAAGATAAGCATATCATAGTCATTTAACTTATCAAGGAAGGTAAGGGAATTGATAACATCTTCCTCAGTCTTAGCACCATCAGTAGTGATTACATAGAAACCATTGTAACCGGAAGTAGCAAGAGTCTTGCCATTGATCGGTCCTAACAGGTTCATAGATGCAAACTCATCTGGATTAGTAACAGACGGAACTTCGTTGTTTACGAAGTAGTCCCAAATACGGCGAGCGCCATCCATAACGTCGATGTAAACACCGTTCTGACCCTTCTTGCAGCCGTTTGACCACTCAGAAGTATCAATAGTTACCCAATCCGGCTCATTAAACCATCATCATAAACCTTCTTTAACCAGTCGATTGCTTCCTTGTACTCAGCAGTCTGATGTACTGGAACAAGCTGACCGTCCTGCTCTACCCAGCCGTTTCCACATCCAAACCAAGTCTGAACGATATCAAACGGTCCTGTGTACTTAGTCATTTCCATACCGTATGTATCATCTACATCGTTTCCATCCGGATCGTTATAGGTGAAAGCATACAGCATATCATAAACATCCTGAATAGTCTCCGGAGTACCTAAGCCTAACTTATCAGCCCAATCCTGACGATAGGAGAAGCCGTAACGTCCAAGCTCACGAACACGCGGGATACCGATAACTTCGCCACCTACTGTCAGACCCTTTAAGGTTTCC
>ENA-OQCN01000409-OQCN01000409.1-human-gut-metagenome-genome-assembly--contig:-NODE-409-length-23075-cov-5.988147_pt1 | contig 23075 bp, 29 predicted proteins | sample MGYA00242497_ERZ504576 | MGnify/ENA primary metagenome ERZ504576 (study PRJEB26092, sample SAMD00036296) | human gut metagenome | host: Homo sapiens | study: EMG produced TPA metagenomics assembly of... | reverse complement strand
CGCTGTGGTTCTTCTCGAATATTTTTTCTTGCCTCTTCGTTGACCTGAAGTGTAACTTCCTCGCCGTTTTGAAATCATACCGGATTTCATGACACCGACGTGGCCGTATTTTCCGCCGCGGAGTTGATGGTATCTTCTACTTCGAATACACCATTTGCTCCTTTGATGATACCGCAGTCGCCTTCCTGACCGCCCATGGTAGCGTAGAACGGAGTTTTCTCTACGAAAATGGTTCCCTTCTGCCTTCCATCAGAGATTCTGCAATCTCAGTCTCTGTCGTCAGAACGGTTACTTTGGAGGTATCCTCCAGATGATCGTATCCGGTAAACTCAGTTGTTACGGACGGGTCGATCTCATCGTAAACGGTTGCATCAGCACCCATGTAGTTTGTTACTTCACGGCTCGATCTTGCACGCTCTCTCTGCTCTTCCATTGCTGCATGGAAACCGTCCTCGTCGATGCCGTAGCCCTTCTCCTCGAGGATCTCTTTGGTCAGATCCAGCGGGAATCCGTAGGTATCGTACAGTTTGAATGCATCCTGTCCGTCCAGAACTTTTTTGCCTTCGCTCTGCATTTTTTCTTCGAGCTCGGAGAGGATATGAAGTCCCTGGTCGATGGTTTTGTTGAACTGGGTCTCCTCGTTGTTCAGAACGTTGAAGATGAAATCTTTTTTCTCTTCAAGTTCCGGATATCCGTCTTTGGAGCCTTCGATTACGCTTGCGGAAAGGCGGGCAAGGAACAGTCCGTCAATGCCAAGCAGACGGCCATGACGTGCTGCACGGCGGATCAGACGGCGCAGTACGTAGCCTCTTCCTTCGTTGGTCGGCATGATTCCATCGGAAATCATGAATGTTGCGGAACGGATATGGTCTGTGATAAGGCGGATGGAAACATCGGTCTCATGATCTTTATCATACTCTTTTCCGGAGATTTCGCATACTTTGTTGCGGAGTGCCTGAATGGTGTCGACATCGAAGATGGAATCTACATCCTGTACGACAACGGCCAGACGCTCAAGTCCCATACCGGTATCAATGTTCTTCTGGATCAGGTCGGTGTAGTGGCCCTCGCCGTCGTTGTTGAACTGGCTGAATACGTTGTTCCATACTTCCATGTAACGGTCACACTCGCAGCCAACGGTACATCCGGTTTGCCGCAGCCGTATTTTTCTCCGCGGTCATAATAAATCTCAGAACACGGACCGCACGGACCTGCGCCATGCTCCCAGAAGTTGTCCTCTTTTCCAAAACGGAAAATACGGTCTGCCGGGATGCCGATCTCTTTGTTCCAGATATCAAATGCTTCATCATCGTCCTGATAGATGGATGGGTACAGACGATTCGGATCGAGCCCTACTACCTGTGTTAAAAACTCCCAGGACCATGCGATTGCTTCGTGTTTGAAATAATCACCGAAGGAAAAGTTTCCGAGCATCTCAAAGAAGGTGCCGTGACGGGCTGTTTTTCCTACATTTTCAATATCGCCGGTACGGATACATTTCTGGCATGTTGTTACTCTTCTTCTCGGCGGAATCTCTGCGCCTGTGAAGTAAGGTTTCAGCGGAGCCATACCGGAGTTGATCAGTAAAAGACTTTTATCGTTGTGTGGAATCAACGAAAAACTCTTCATAGCAAGATGTCCTTTGCTCTCGAAGAACTCAAGAAACATCTTTCGTAATTCGTTTACGCCATATTTTTCCATGACTGTTTGTCCTCCAAATAATTCAGTGTGTCCCGGAATTTCTTCCGGGAATCCATTCTTTTATAATAGCACACTTAATTATTTAACGCAAATTTTTTTGAAATTCTTCTTTCCTTTTTTCAGAACGATACCGTCCTCACCGAAGGCTGCTTTTTCTACGGCATATTTCGGATCTGTAATTTTCTCACCGTCTACGGATACACCGCCCTGCTCTACGGCACGGCGTCCTTCGTTTCTGGTCTTTGCAAGCTCTGCTTTGACAAGAAGGGTTACGATATCGATTTTATCGTCCGTGAAATCCTCTGCAGAAAGTTCACTGGTCGGCATATGCTCGGAGCTTCCGGTAGAGAATACGGCACGTGCGCCTTCCTGCGCTTTCTTTGCTTCTTCCTCGCCGTGTACCATGGAGGTCAGCTCATAGGCCAGGATCTCTTTTGCCTCGTTCAGCTTGCTTCCTTCCCAGGAATCCATCTCGTCGATCTGCTCCAGCGGCAGGAAGGTCAGCATACGGATACATTTTAAGACGTCGGCATCGTCCACGTTTCTCCAGTACTGGTAGAAATCGAACGGGCTGGTCTTGTTCGGGTCAAGCCATACAGCGTTTCCTGCGGTTTTACCCATCTTCTTGCCCTGAGAGTCGGTCAGAAGGGTGATGGTCATTGCATAGGCATCTTTTCCAAGTTTACGGCGGATCAGTTCGGTTCCTCCCAGCATGTTGGACCACTGGTCATCGCCGCCGAACTGCATATTGCAGCCGTATTTCTGGAACATGTGATAGAAGTCGTAGCTCTGCATAATCATATAGTTGAACTCCAGGAAGGAAAGACCTTTTTCCATACGCTGTTTGTAGCACTCTGCACGGAGCATGTTGTTGACGCTGAAGCATGCACCTACCTCACGGAGCAGTTCTACATAGTTCAGGTTCAGCAGCCAGTCTGCGTTGTTGAGCATCATAGCTTTTCCCTCGCCAAACTCGATGAAACGCTCCATCTGACGTTTGAAGCACTCTGCGTTGTGGTCGATCTCCTCGCGGGTCAGCATTTTTCTCATATCGGTTCTTCCGGACGGGTCACCGATCATGGTGGTGCCGCCGCCGATCAGGGCGATCGGTTTGTTTCCTGCCATCTGCATCCGTTTCATCAGGGTCAGTGCCATGAAGTGACCTGCGGTCAGACTGTCTGCGGTGCAGTCGAATCCGATATAGAACGTTGCTTTTCCATTGTTTACCAGTCTCTGATTTCATCTTCGTCGGTTACCTGTGCCAGAAGGCCTCTGGCGATCAGTTCGTCATAAATCTGCATTTTGTTTTTCTCCTTTTTTCGGTTGACTTTCGGGTATGTGTTACCGTCTGGGACCAAAGTTTTTTATACAAAAAGACTCCCGTCCTTTCCGATTCAAAGGACGAGAGCCCGTATCTCCCGTGTTACCACCTTACTTCACAGCTGTCTCACGGCAGCTGCCTTTGTCGGTATCCAAAACCTCTGAATACCCTGACGCTGTAACGTTCGTCTCTTACGTCGCAGCCTACTAAAAACGTGCATCATAGTTCTTCTGCCGCCCGTTTTATTCGGTGCGCAACTCCGGGATGTATTCGAATCGTACAGAACCTGCATGCGCCTCTCATCTGCCGGCTGCTTTCTGTCCGCGTTTTTGTACGTCTACTTGTTCCCTTCCAAGCCTTTTTCCATGTTCCATAGTATAAACGGTGATTCGAAATCTGTCAAGACTTCTGCTTTCCGTTTTTTCATCTATTTTTAATATCCGCGGTCCTGATCCATCATATACAGGAGTGCGTTGCAGATGCACGCCGCGATATTGCTGCCGCCTTTTCGTCCGCGTGCCACGATATACGGGATATTGGTCTGCATAATCAGTTCTTTGGACTGTACCACATTGACAAAGCCGACCGGAACTCCGATGATCAGCGCCGGTTTTATTTTTCCTTCCCCGATCAGTTCATAGAGGCGGACCAGTGCCGTCGGCGCATTTCCAACCGCAATAATCAGCTTTTTATCCAGCTCCGCTGCTTTTTCCATGCAGCTGCCGCGCGGGTGCTTCCGGTTTCTTTTGCTCTTGCCGCAACATCTTCGTCTGACATAAAGCAGAGCGCTTCACCGCCGTGGCGCGCAAGCACCTTTTTGTTGATGCCGGATCTTGCCATCTGCGTATCCGTCACAATGCAGGCTCCCTCCCGGATCGCTCGATGCCTTTTGCCACCGCATGCTCCGAAAAGCAGAGATTATCCGCATAATCAAAATCCGCACTTGTGTGGATACACCGCTTTACAACCAGTTCCTGATCCTCTGGAAACGTTCTTCCGTTTAATTCTTCCGTGATAATTTCAAAGCTTCTCTTTTCAATCTCGTGCGGGCTTACCTGCTCCAGTTCTATCTTCATCTTTATGCCCCTTCTTCCAGAATTTGATAAATCTTCTTCATGTCGAGATGCTCGCGCAGCGCATCTGCGAGAATATCATACTGTGTCTCTTTGAATGTCTGGTAATCGACACCGTGAATCTGCTCCATGGCAATTCCCTTATTCTTTGCAAGTGCTTCCACGATCCGCTCGGCAACTTCTTCTTTGTCGAAAATGCCGTGCACATACGTACCGTACACATTTCCTTTCTGTGCACCGTCCAGCTTATCCGAATCAGCACGGTTCTGATCATCGATGAACGTGAATGCTTCTGTTCCTTCTTTCCGCACCGTTTCTCCCATATGGATTTCATAGCCCTCGATCCGGGTTCCCTCGATCCCGGCAAGAACGCCTTCTGTTTTTCCAAAAGCGCCCTCCGCGCGGGTTCTCGTCTTCTCACCGGCAAATACGGTATCCATCGGCAGGAGTCCCATTCCTTTGATCGTTCCGCCGGCTTCGACATGCAGCGGATCGCTCAGCGTATCTCCGAGCATCTGGAAGCCGCCGCAGACACCGAAAATTACTTTTCCGGCCGCAGCCGCCTTCAGTACGGCCGCTTCCAGACCATTCTGACGCATCCAGAGCAGATCCTCCATCGTGTTTTTCGTTCCCGGAAGCAGAATCATATCCGGATTTTTCAGTTCGGAGACAGAGCTTACGTAGCGGAGTGATACGCCTTCGATCCGCTCGAACGGGTTGAAATCGGTGAAGTTTGAAATACGCGGGAGACGGATGACCGCAAGGTCAATGAGACCGATCTCCTCTTTTCTGGTGAATCGCTCGGTCAGACTGTCCTCGTCTTCCACTTCGATGTGAGATACGGCGCCACGCCGACCACCGGGATGTGTGTTTTTTCTTCCAGCATCACAACGCCCGGGTCCAGGATGGTTTTGTCCCCGCGGAATTTGTTGATAATCAGACCCTTGATGCGGTCGCGCTCATCCGGCTCTAAAAGCTCTACGGTACCGTAAAGCTGAGCAAAAACGCCGCCGCGGTCAATATCTCCGACGAGGAGCACCGGTGCATCCACAAGCTTTGCCATTCCCATATTGACGATATCATCGGCTTTCAGGTTGATCTCCGCCGGACTTCCGCTCCCTCGATCACAATGATATCATACTGTTCTTCCAGTGCATGGTACGCTTTCATGATGTCCGGGATCAGCTCTTTTTTGTGGGAAAAATATTCCCGCGCACTCATGTTTCCCAGTACCTCACCGTTTACAATCACCTGCGAACCGGTGTCATTCGTCGGCTTTAACAGAATCGGGTTCATCAAAACGGACGGTTCGATCCCGGCCGCTTCCGCCTGCATGACCTGTGCACGTCCCATCTCAAGGCCTTCTCTCGTAATAAACGAATTCAGCGCCATATTCTGTGATTTGAACGGCGCCACACGGTATCCGTCCTGATGGAAAATCCGGCATAAGCCCGCCGCAAGCAGACTCTTTCCCGCATTTGACATCGTTCCCTGTATCATAATTACTTTCGCCATCGTTTTTCCTCCTAAAACCACTGCAGAATCTGTGAAACGGCTTCTGTCAGAATCTGGTTTTCTTCATGTGTGCGTACGGCTGCACGGTAATATCCGTCGCAAGGCCCGGGTAGTTGGAACAGTCGCGGATCAGAATGCCGCCTTTTTCCAGCCGTGCGGCAAGTCCTTTCGGTCCCTCAAAGAACAGATAATTTGCACAGGAATCCCATACGGTAAGACCTGCTTTTTCCAGTTCTGCTTTCATCCAGGCGCGTTCTTTTCCGATCAGTTCCCGTGCTTCTTTGACGTAAGCATCCTCGTTCAGGCGGCAAGGCCTGCCATCTGCGCTGGAGTCGAAACATTCCACGACTGCATGCTGCGGCTGATCCGATCCAGCAGATCCTCGTCGCTGCAGAGCAGATAGCCAAGACGCAGGCCCGGCATTGCGTAAATCTTTGTGAACGCACGCAGAATCAGCAGATTCGGATATTCGTCCAGTTTTCCCTGCATCGTCACTTTTTCCGGCTCCGGCAGAAATTCTATGAAACACTCATCCAGCACCAGATAGATGTTACGCTCCCGGCAGTTATCCAGGATCTTTAAAAGAAGCTCCTGCGGAATCGTAAGGCCGGTTGGATTATTTGGATTACATAAAAAAACAAGATCCAGATCGTCGGTCAGATCATCGCAGAAATCGTCCTGTAAAAGAAAGCCTTTTTCCTTTTGCAGCGGATACATACGGATAAAACACCCTGCCGCTGAAAGTGCTGCTTCATACTCTGCAAATCCCGGCGCTGCAATCAGCGCTTTTTTCGGGCGGAGAGCCTGTGTCAGGGCAAAAATAAGCTCCGCGGCGCCGTTTGCAAACAGGATATTTTCTTCTGGAAGCTGCTCCTTTTCCGACAGTGCCCGGGTCAGGTCCCGGCACAGTGCGTCAGGATACTGTTCCACCGATTCCGCGCTCTTTCTCACCGCCTCTTTCACACTTTCCGGAGCTCCAAGAGGATTGACATTCACGGAAAAATCGACTCTGCATTTTTTCGTGTAAATGTCTCCTCCATGTGGATTTTGTCTCATACCATATGCCTTCCTTTCTCTTTTCCGTTGTGTTTCTATCTTCTCTTTTTACAGAAATAAAAAGAGCGCGCGGATTCCCGCAAAGAACACCAGTCCGAGGAACGAGGTCAGATACATCAGATGATTTGCTCTTTTGATATCTTCCGCCTCGACCGGGCGGATATCATCGCCGATCGTTGGTTTCTTTACGACTTTGCCGAAATACACGGCATCTCCGGCAAGCTGTACTTCCAGCGCCCCTGCCATAACTGCTTCTGTCTGCGCAGAATTTGGGCTGGCGTGGCAGTAACGGTCGCGTTTGTAAATTTTTTCTGCATTTTTCCAGTTCATGCGCTCGCATGCAGACGCAAGAATCATCAGCCATGCGCTGATTCTCGCCGGTATGTAATTGACGACATCGTCCAGCTTTGCCGCACACCGTCCAAAATACAGATATTTGTCATTTTTGTATCCCACCATGGAATCCATGGTATTGATGGACTTATACAGAAAGCCTAATGCCGGTCCGCCGATGGCAAGAAAGAGGAGCGGTGCAATGACACCGTCCGACGTATTCTCCGCGATCGTTTCCACGGCAGCTTTCGTCACTCCTGTTTCCGAAAGATTTTCCGTATCACGTCCTACGATCATGGAAACCGCATAGCGCGCCCTCGGAAGATCGTTTTCTTTTAATTTCTGATAGACCTTCATGCTCTCATCCTTCAGGCATTTCGTTGCCGGAATCTGCCAGCACCAGAGAACCTCCAGAAGGAAGCCGATGACCGGATGAATTTTAAATGCCGCAAAGAGCAGCAGTGCCGGAACACCGTATCCCGCCAGACAGACGAGGATCACGAGAAAAACTCCTCCGGCAAGCTCTCCCTTTGGTGTTTTCGGAAATACCTTCCGCAGCCATTTTTCCAGCAGGGCAATGAGATTTCCGATCACACGGATCGATGGTACAAAAAGGAGGGATCTCCAAGCAGCAGGTCCAATCCATAGCCCACAATCAGGGCTGCTAATGCTGTTTTCATCTTGTTTTCTCCTGTTCTTTCCGGTAAGAGACACACTGCTCCAGAAATTCCAGTGCGAGGTGCGGACTTGCCATATAGTAAAGATGCGGGAATCCCGCCATCATCCGTTTTGTCGCATGAATGCATTCCCAGTTCCGCTTCCGCAGCGGTTTTGCCGCATGCCATGCACTTCCGCAGTCTGTGCTGTCAAAGTAATGGAACTCATGGCCGCGCACCGGATTTCCGCCGTTCCGAAAGGTATCCTTCGTGTTTGGCGTGAGGGTGATATAGCCGAATCTTCCCAGCTTTTTTGTCCGGTAAACATTTCCCGGAACAGCCTGTACCATAGGATACACATTTCCATCCATATCCTCCATGGATTCTGACAGGTACATATAACCGCCGCATTCTGCAAGAACCGGCATTCCCTGACGGATGTTATCGCGGATCTTCGTTCTCATGGTCTGGTTTTCCGAAAGCTCTTCTGCGTGCAGCTCCGGGTAGCCGCCGCAGAACAGAAATCCGTCTGTATTCTTTGGCGGCTCCGCATCGGAAAGCGGCGAAAAATATTCGATTTTGGCTCCAAGTGACGCGAGAAGCTCCAGATTATCCCGATAAAAGAAACAAAATGCTTCATCCTTGCAACGGCAAGAATCGGCTTCGCAGCACGCACCTTGGCGGCTGCTTCGCTTTCTGTCACCTTACGCAGGACTTCCGGCATTTTTCCCGAGAGCTCTTCTGCCCCTTCTGCAATCGCAAGAATTTTTTCAAAATCCAGTGTCTTCTGCAGTGTTTCTGCAAGCAGATTGACCTGCTCCTGCAGATTTTCCACCTCATCCGGCATCACAAGGCCGAGGTGGCGGCTTTCTAAGTGGCATTCCTTCAGTTCCGGCACAAAGCCGGCACAGGAAATGCCAAGTTCTTTTTCCGCCATCGGCGCGATCTCCCGGTACAGCATCTCTGACATCCGGTTAAAGATTACACCGGCGATCCGGCTGTCCTCTTTGTACTGCAGGTATCCCTTGATAAAGGCAAGCGCTGAAACGCTCATGCCTTTGGCATCGACAACCAGAAGAACCGGCGTTTTTGTCATACCGGCGAGATCGTAGGCGCTGCCTTTGGTAGAAATTCCGCCAAGACCGTCGTAATACCCCATAACGCCTTCCAATACGGAAATGTCATGACCCGCTGCATGTTTGCAGAACAGATACTGTGTTGTTTCTTCCTCTGTGAAAAACGGATCCAGATTACACGACGGGGCGCCGATTACCTGTTCGTGAAACATCGGATCGATATAATCCGGGCCGCATTTAAACGCTGCGGGCTGCTTTCCCATCTGCTGCAGTGCACGGAGCAGTCCGCAGGTGATCATCGTTTTCCCGCTTCCGCTCCTTCCTGCTGCCAGCATGATTCTTGGTGCTTTCATTCTTTGGCACCTCCCTGGGCTGTAAAGATATAAACCGGATTCTGGGCAATCATCAGATGGCTTCTTCCGGCCTTTTTCGCATTGGAAGCCTGCAGGCAGACGATTTCCGGCTCTTCAAACGCAAGTTTTTTGAAACACGATGCTGCCTCCGCTAATGTTTCCACGGTTACTGTATTTAATACCACGCGGATGTTCGGATTCTTCCGCAGGAGCAGTTCCAGAATCTCTTTTAAGTTTCCGGCAGACCCGCCGATAAATGCATGCGTCGGAACCGGGAGTGCTTCGAGTGCTTCCGGTGCAGTTCCCTCAATAATTTCCAGATGATCCACTGCAAATTTCTTTTTATTTTCCTGCAGAAGTGCAACGGCTGCCGGATTTTTTTCTATCGCATATACTTTCCCTGTGCTGCACGAAGCGCCATCTCAATCGAAACAGAACCTGTGCCCGATCCAATATCATAGACAACAGAATTCAAAGAAAGCTGCAGATGAGAAAGAGACGCATTGCGCACTTCCCGCTTGGTCATCGGTACTTTGTCACGCAGAAATACTTCATCTGCCATGCCGGCTGTAAACTCTGGTTCCGGATTCGGGTTTTCAAACAGAAGAACCGCAAGCGGGGCAAACTCCATTTTAGCAAGTTCGAATGGGGTTCCTGTCACAATCTGTTCTTCCGGATACGACAGATCCGTTCCCACATGCAGCACAATCTGCTCCCAGCCGTACGAACTTAACGTCTGGCAGATTTCCCTGACACTGCCCTTTCCGCCGGCGATCGCCAGAGTTTTCCGGTTTCGGCGGACCGTCTCCAGAAAGTTGCAGTGCTGTCCGTGCAGGCTCACAAATGCTGCATCCTCCCAGGACACTCCGATTTTGGCACAGAAATAAACCAGCGAAGAAATTCCCGGCTCTACACGGACAGAAAAATCCGCATCTTCCGCAAGGACGGCCTGAAGTTTCTTTGCTCCGCTGTAAAAGCCGACATCACCCGACTGCAGAAGAACAATCTTTTCATATTCCGGGTGCGCCTTCAGATACTCGTAAATCTTTTCCGGGCTGTATTCTGCAAGCATTGGCTTCTGATATTTTTCTACTGCTTTTGTCATGCGTCCCGCACCGATCAGCACATCCGCCTGCTCACACGCGTCTACGAGCGCCAGCGTCATCTGTGCTTCTGCACCAGGTCCGATTCCGGCGATCACGACGTCCCGTTTCACGGACAGATCAAATTTTTCAACGAGATACCGCTTGACCTCGTCCTCCGAGAGTCCTTCTTCCTCTTTCGGACGGCCGATCAGAACGACACGGACACCGGCCTTTTTTGCTGCCTCAATTTTTTCTTCAAAGCCGCCGTTTCTTCCGGATTCCTTCGTTACCATCCATTCGGCATGGAACGACTGCAGCATTGCAACGTTCATGTCCATAGAAAACGGTCCCTGCATGCCTATGGTATGTGCGGCATCAAATCCAAGTTCCGCGCAGGATGCAATTACGCCTGGCAACGGCAGCACCCGGGCATACACACGGTTTTTATAATCCGGAAGCTCTGCAAATTTTGCGAGTTCCTTGCTTCCTGTTGTCACCAGAATCTTTCCCTCTGTGCCCGCCAGATACGATACCGCTTCTTCTGTCGTATCGACCATGACGCAGGATGGATCTGCCGCAAGCGACGGCCGCAGCAGCCGAAGATACGTTTTTCCTGCTTTTTCACATGCAGACCGGATATTTTCCGACACAAGATCGGCATACGGATGGGTTGCATCGATAACCATTTCCGGCTGTTCTTCGCCAAAAAGCTGTTCCATCTCTTCTTCTGTCAGTCTTCCGCTTCGAACCGTCAGGGCACCGCCCTCCTCGATCCGGCACTTGCCGTATTCTGTCGCCGTACAGGCAAGGGATGCAATCTCATATTTCTTCAGAAAACTGCAGATTTCCCGGCCTTCCGTCGTTCCGGCAAAGACGATTACTTTATTCATAGCGATATCCCCTCGGCGTTACCATGTGATCCCGGATTTCCTTTGTCTGACTGTTTCCGATAAATACCGTCGTAAACATATCCACTTTTGTATTGCGAAGTTCTGCAAGCGTCATGGTCCGGCTCGTCTCCCCGTCTCTTCCGATCTGGCTTACGATTCCGCAGACGGTTTCCGGCGCTTTGTAACGAAGCATCAGATCACACGCTTTTTCCAGATAATCCGCTCTCTTATGGCTTCCCGGGTTATAAAGACAGATGACAAAATCCGCTTCCGATGCCAGCAGAAGACGTTTTTCAATTTTCTCCCACGGTGTCAGAAGATCGCTCAGGCTGATCAGGGCGAAATCGTGGATCAACGGTGCACCAAGAACGGCAGCGCCTCCCGTTGCGGCGGTCACGCCTGGAATTACCTTAATTTCAATATCAGGCCATTCTTCCGAAAGCTCATACATCAGACCTGCCATACCGTAAACGCCGGCATCTCCGCTGCAGATCATAGCAACCTGTTTTCCCTCTGCGCAGTTTCAAATGCCAGACGCAGCGCTCCACCTCTTTCCGCATCGGCGTCGTCAGAAATTCTTTTCCTGCAAAATGTTCTTTTACCAGATCCACATAGACGGTATAGCCGATGATCACATCGCAGTTCCGCAGCGCATCCGCCGCCTCGATCGTCATTTTTTCATATGCTCCGGGGCCGATGCCCACGACAAAAATTGTACTCAAAATACTGCCCTCCAGTCCGCCGCAGCCAGTGCAACTGTTACACCGTCCGCTGCCTTTTTTTTCTTTATCAGTCTGCCGCCGGCGAGAACTGCGCTGCGCTCACAGACATTGTCAATTCCTGTAATCTTCTTCACAAACGGAGACGGCGTAAATTCCCCCTCCGCCGTTTCCAGTTCTTCTGCAGAAAAGGTCCGGTACTGCCAGCCATACTTTTCCACCAGCTGCAGAATTCCCGGCTCCTGCGCTTTCAGATCAATACTTGCCGCCTGTCGAACTGCTTTTGGAGAAATCCCGGCCGCCGCAAGTGCCGCAAGAACCTTTTCTTCAATCCGGCCGGCCGGTGTATTCTTCTTACAGCCGATGCCGACGGTGATCACCTTCGGGATCAGGTGAAGTGTTCTCTCATATGGCGAATCCTCTTCCGATGTGGTAATGCAGATTCCCATCGACGGTTTTGCCGCCTCTTCCGGGATCAGTTCCTCCGGTTTTGTTCCCTTCACCGGAAAACGGCTGCAGAATCCAACCGTTTTTCCGTCCACCAGAAGCGCCGCTGCCTCTTTTGCCAGCTCCATCTCACAAATTTCACAATGATTTTTTACAGCAAAGACATCGACCGCAAACTTGTGATTGACATCCGTTGCCGTTGTAATGACCGGAACCGCACCCGTTACAGCTGCAACTTCTTCCGTCAGCTCGTTTGCTCCGCCGATATGGCCGGAAAGTAATGAAATCACAAACTTTCCCTGTTCATCCATACACAGAACCGCCGGATCTGTCTTTTTACTTTTCACGTACGGTGCAATACTGCGCACCGCAATCCCGCACGCCCCGATAAACAAAATCGCATCCATTTTCTGAAACATGCGCTCTGTCCATGCAGGAAGCGACGGTGCAATCGCAGGAATTCCCGCTTCTTTCCCGTACTTTTCCAGTGCATATCCTTCACAGCTGTGTTTTTTCAGTGCCGCACAGAGTTTTTGATTCCAGACGCATCCGTTTCTTGTAAAACTTGCTATGGCTATTTTCATCTTATTTTTCTGCCTCTCGGAATTCGGTGGTAAACGCCGGATTGTACAGATCACTTCTGCGGTAATTTCCCTGGGAAACGGCATTTCCGATGATCATCAGCGCTGTCTTGGTGATCTGGTTCTTTTTCGCCGTCTCGGCAAGTGTTCCAACGGTGCAGACGAACGTCTTCTCCTCCGGCCAGGTTGCTTTGTAAACGATCGCTGCCGGAGTATCTGCCGTATAGCCGCCTGCAATCAGCTCACGGGAAAGTTCCTCTAAGAGTCCCGTGCTTAAGAATACAACCATCGTTGCCTGATGTGCCGCAAAAGACGCAATGCTCTCCCGCTCCGGAACCGGTGTTCTTCCGGCCATTCTGGTGATGACAACACTCTGGGAGATATCCGGCAGCTATATTCCATTTCAAGGGCAGCAGCCGCTCCGCAGAAAGAGCTGACACCCGGACAGTCATCGTGAGCGATTCCAAGGGCATCGAGCGCATCAATCTGTTCGCGGATTGCACCGTACAGGCACGGATCTCCCGTGTGGAGTCTTGCCACAGTCTGGCCTTTGCTTTCGGCCTCTTTCATAACATCAATCACCTGCTCCAGCGTCATGGTTGCACTGTTATATACCACACAGCCCTCTTTTTTCAGATCCAGCAGTGCCGGATTGACAAGAGAACCTGCATAAATGATAATGTCCGCCTCACCAAGCAGCTTCTGTCCTCTTACCGTAATCAGATCCGGGGCTCCAGGGCCCGCTCCAATAAAATGTACCATCTATTTTTTCCTCTTTTCTTTTACAATAATCAGTGAATAGTAACTTGCCTGGTCCGGGATTTCTTCCGCGCTGAAATACTTCTGTTCCGTATCCATGCCGCAGTTTTCTACCATCACCGCCCGGCAGTTCTTTTCCTTCAGGAACTGTTTCACAGCCGGCATCTTTTTACCCGCTTTCATCAGAACCTTTGTTCCTGAAAGTTCCAGTGCATCTTCAATCTGATAAGACGCCGGAATCACATGCAGTTCTTCGGAATTTTCCACCAGTCCCTCGGAAAGAGATGCTGCTGCCGCGCAGAACGATGTAACACCGCTTACAATTCTCGCATCGTAACCGTCTTCCAGTACCCGTCTGTGTACATAAAGGTAGGTAGAATACACGGTTGGATCTCCGAGTGTCAGAAATACTACGTTTTTTCCTGCATCCAGCAGCTCCTCTATTTTTTCTGCACCGCGCCGGTGATTTTCCTTCAGTTCTTTGGCATTCTTTGTCATCGGCATTGGAATAGCAACAAGCTCTTTTTCTGCCAGTTCCGGCACTGCCTGAACAGCAATCTGGTAGGCAATGCTCTCTTCCGGTTTCTCTCCTGGTACTGCAATCGTATCATTTCCCGGATCAGACGGACGGCCTTTAACGTCATAAGCTCCGGGTCTCCCGGTCCGATTCCTGTTCCAAATAAAATTCCTGTCATTTTGTTTTTACTCTTTTCTGTTTTCTTTTTCTTCCTGCTCCCGCAGGCGCTCCAGAAGTTCTCCCGCTCCCGGGGTTTCCCCGAGCAGGCCCTCATTGCTTGAAAAAACAATCGCCTCCGTCTGCACTCTGCCCTCAATATGGTAATTCATGTAAAAAGCAATTTTTTCTGTCACTTTTTCCATGGTCTCTTTCAGGCATCCTGCTTCCTTTAAAATCTGCACCGCTTCTTCCGTCGTTCCAGTCTCCAGCAGTTTTTTTGCCAGTGCAAGATCTGCCCCTGCACGCACCGCCTGCGCCGTAAGAAGCTCCGCACGGCAGTCTGCCTCGTGGGAATGGGTATTCATAATTCCGCCGGACACCTTGACAAATTTTCCAAGATGTGCCACAAAAAGGATGGCGTCAAAGCCGAGCTCAGCTGCAAATTCCAGTGTTTTTCCGACGTAATTACTGCACTTAACGGAATGGTCTGCACGGACCCACGGATACGTTTTTAAGAAGTCCTGTCCGTAATTTCCCGGTGTCACCAGAAGGACGCGGTCACCCTGTGCTTTCCGCATTTCCATCTCGACGCGGATCGTGGAAATCAGCGCCTCCTCGCTCATCGGCACTACAATCCCGCTCGTTCCAAGGATTGAAATGCCGCCGGTGATGCCAAGTCTCGGATTGAATGTATGCTTTGCCAGTTCTTCCCCTTCCGGTACGGAGATGATAACCTGCAGTGCGCGGAAATCATCGAGTTTTTTCTGAATCTCCTCCACATTCTCGCGGATCATCTGGCGCGGTACATGGTTGATCGCCGCGTTTCCGACCGGCTGATCCAGCCCCGGCTTTGTCACACGCCCGACGCCGAATCCTCCATCGATTACAATTCCCTCTTCTGTTCCAAACGTCACTTCCGCGTAAATCAATGCTTTATCTGTCACATCCGGATCATCCCCGCCGTCTTTTCGGACGGCACAGCTTACTTTTTCGGCACTTCTCCGGATATCCAGCAATTCCAGATTCAGAACAATGCCCTTTGGCGTATGGATTTTCACTTCCTGTATTTCTTTCCCGGAAAGCAGCATAAACGCCGCTCCCCGCGCTGCCGCTGCAGCGCAGGAACCCGTCGTATATCCCATGCGGAGTTTCTTGCTGCCGCGCATAATATATGCATCTTCCAAGCCTGTCCTGCTCATGTTTTTCTCCTTAACAGATCCGGCGGTTTTTCTGCCGGATCACGCGATCTATTTTATCATAACACACAATGAAAAAATGCTGAACCATTTTCGCATATTTTTTCAAAAAAGATCAATTTTTCCCGGCTGTTTTTCTATCTCAGAAACTTATTCTTTTCCCAGCTTCCTGTTGTTTCAAACTCCGCAGCTCTTCTTTCTGCCTGTTTCACAATTTTTTCATCAATTCCCATATTTCCAAGCAGCGCAATCGCATTCTTTCCTCTTGCCGGCCCCTGTTCCAGGCGATACGGGAAGGAAATACTCTGCGCGGTAATCTGCTCTTCAAAATGATAATTGGTGTAGAGATCTTCCAGCAGATACGTCAGTTCAGTATCATGTGTTGCTGCAAGACAGAGCACATTTGCACGGCGCAGGGCAGCAAGCACACTCTCTGACGCTGCAATCCGCTCCGTCGTGTTTGTTCCCCGCAGCACCTCATCAATGACGCACAGAAGCGGTGTTTTTTCACGGCTTGCCTCCAGAATCCGTTTTAAAGATTTTACTTCCACAACAAAGTAACTCTCTCCCTGTGCCAGATTATCGCGGAGTGCCATGGATGTCATGATCCGGCACACAACACCGCGGTACCGCTTCGAAAGACTCGTGTTCAGTGCCTGTGCCAGAATCGCATTCACTGCCATGTTTTTCATAAATGTGGATTTTCCCGACGCATTCGAGCCGGTCAGCAGAATTCCGCCCTCCGCATACAGACTGTTTGCCACCGGATGTGTCAGAAGCGGATGATAAAGCTCCTCCACATCGATCCGACAGCCCGCCTTTTTCTCATCCAGGAATTCCGGCCGGCAGTAATACGAAAGGCTCTCCCGGTACGATGCTGCAGACAGTGCAAAGTCCAGGAGTCCAAGATCCTCTGCCATCTGCAGAATCGCTTTTTCATACGATTTCACTCCGGAAACAACCGAAGAATACTCGATCAGATCCAGCAGAAAGAACGTGCGAAAGTATGCAAAAATCATGTTTGCTGCACCGCCCTGCGATTCTTTCGTATTCACAAGTGTTCTGCATTTTCTTGTAATCGGACGGAGTTGTTTTTCCTGTTCTTCCAGACGCTTCTGATACATTTCCAGTCCGGAAATTTTTTCTTTTCCAAGTTCCCTGCTGTCCGCTGCAGCCGCAGGATACAGCCAAACGCTTTTAATGCACTCTCCAGCTTTTTGCTCTCCCTTCCATGCATCAGTCCGTTGCCGACCATAGAAGCAAACAGAACAGACACACCCAGCGGAGGCAGTACAAACAGCAGTCCAATTCCAAGCACAGCAATACCGGCCATCAGAAGATATTTCCCCTTCTCTCCCGGCTCCGCCTCTATCAGTACGGCTATTTCTTCTGTCGGCGGATTCATCTTTTCTTTTCCCATCAAAAGAAGTGCTTTCTGCACTGCTTCTCTGGCTTTTTGGTTCTCTGCAAAAAGCTTCATCAGCCGTTCCCGCTCTTCCCTGATTTCTGTTGTTGTGACCGGCATCCGAAGCGCCGTGTACAGATATTCTTCCCCGCACACCGACACTGTGTGGTCGACTGTGTCAAAAACCGCATCGAGATCCAGGTCATTCCAGGTAATCGCGTCCACGCAGAAGTTTTCCCCTGCTTTTCGTCTCAGACACGCTTCCAGTTTTTCTTTCTTTTCCCGTGCCGTCCGTTTCTCCTGCTTTTTTCCCCATTTCTTCCGCAGTTGTACCAGCTTCTTTTCCTGTTCATTTCTGTTATTCTGTACCATCCAAACTCCCAGCAGTATCAGAACCACAAAAATTCCTGCTGCCGTGTACAGTTCTTTCATGTCTTATCGCCATCCTTTTTCCTGCTCTGTATCATAAGTCTTTTGATTCTGTCTTATTCTAGCACAGAACCCTCTTCCCTTCCAGATTTTGTTGCAAAAATCATCTCCACCGCCGCATGTACAGCCAGTCTCTGTGAACTGCTGCCGTCACCAATGCAGGTGGAAAGGGTAAGTATCTTTTGAACTTCCTTTTCCTCACCGCTGCCAAAGATAATGCTGTTTTCTTTTCTTTCCTGTACCCATGCATTCCAGTCCGCATCGCTCCATGCTCCCAGCCGGTAAACATCACTTTTGGCATCCGTCTCCTCCACACTCCAAATACGGCACTGCCATGCTTCACCCGGCAAATACAGGTACAGATACGGAAATTCCTGTTTCCACGACGCTTCACGATACTTTTTCAATCCTCCGAACATCGTTCCATCCCGCATATTATGCCCATATAAAATCGTGTGACGTTCAGAAAAATCCTCCGGTGTATCACACGGTGCAAAAATACTGCCGTAAATCCGCTCCCTGCAAAACGCATCGTGTGTCAGATAATATGCGTTATCCTGCCCGTGCGCAACCGGAACATCTAAGGCGCAGCCCGGAATCCAGAGCCACGCGCAGATTTCTCTATTTTTTGATCGAAGTCCTGCAAAATCAATTGTCCGAAACAGATTTTTGTCTGTACTGCCCGGTTCCTGCTCCTGCACTTCTTCGCTTTTTTCGTTTTCCTCTTTGTTCTCTTCTTTTTCTTCTCTGACATACATCTCCACCGCTTCTTCCTGTTCTTTTCGAATCTGCCGGCTTACCTGAATCTGCGGCAGATACCAGAAAAAAAGCGCCGCCAATGTCATAACTGCAATCCCTCTTCTTTTTCTGCTGATTTTTTCTCTCTCCATTTTGTTTTCATTCCACCACCCGAACCGATGGTGGAATGTTTTTCCGTTTTGTTATTCAACCGGAATCCGGTTTTTTACAATACTGTTGTGTCCATAATCATCCCAGCGGTATTTCTGATTTTCAAATACAACCTCACTTTCTTTGGGATGTCCGCAAAGATTTACCGATACCGAAAAGACGCGCGCAGGATCTTTTCCATATGCCGGCTCTTCTAGTTTTTTCACGGTAACATTCTTCGTACCTGTCACCTGCATAAGCGAATACCGCAGCACCTTCTTCTCCTGTACCCGGTAATCGTTTCCTGCCGGAATTCCCCGGATCTGTACCGACTGTTCCGTGTAGCCGTCCTGATCTGTCGTTTTCTCCACCTGTGTTTTTGTAAACGTAAGATAGCATTGGTATGTATGTTCTTTTCCATACAGATCCTTTCCCTTCACGGAAAACAGAAACGTTGGATTTCCATGCGCCCATGTAATCTCATCCGCCTTAATCTTCTTTGTAATCGTCAAGGTTTCACATGCAAGATCCTTCATCGTCACGGTCTGCACTTCCTGTTTTGCCTCCAGCACAAACGAAACCGGTTCTGCCGCAAGGTATCCATCCGGCGCGGCCTCCTCCACAAGGACATAAGAACCCGGCTTTAATTTTTCCAGTTCATGCGGGCCGCTTCCTCCTGAAATCCAGCTGTCCACACGGTTTCCATCCATATCTTTTAATACCAGCTTTGCGCCGGAAATTCGTTTTCCGCTCTCTGCATCTATTTTTTCAATTGTCAGATGTGTTCCATCATTTTCGACCGTCACCGACAGTTCCGATTTACCGTCAATTTTTCCGTTTTCTACCACAAATTCCCGGCATGTGCTGTCCAGCAGATAGCCCTCCGGAGATGCTGTCTCCTGATAGTACCAGACACCGTCCAAAAGTCCCGTCAGCTCAATTTTTCCATTTGCATCCGTCTTTTTTGTCTCATCAAACTTCCATCTTTCGTCCAGATATGAAAGGCTGCTCCCTGAAGCACTTTTCCGTCTCCCTGACTTACTTTCTGCAGAACAAAACGGTTCTTCCAGTTTGTAAACGTCAGTGTGATCTGTGCGTTTTGTTCCCCGATCGTTATTTTCTTTTCCGTCGGATCCAGCACATATCCATTTGGAGCCGCCGTTTCCCGCACAAGATACGTTCCGTACTCCAACCCGTTTTTGAACGCCTCTCCATTTTCATCCGTTTTCAGCACAGCTGCTACCGCCTGATCCGGAAACAGCACTGTTCCGTTTACCGTTGTAATTGCTCCGCTCGCAATCACCTGATATGTTGCACCAGAAAGTGCTTTCCCTGAGTTTTCTTCCGTCTTTTTTATCTTCAGTGAGCCTGTTTTTCTTGTGTTTTCTGCCTCCAGATGGATCGTCTGCATGCCTTCCTTGTCAATGAAATTCCTGCTCCCAGCTTCCTGCATAACCAGCTGGATTCTTTGTCTCCACAACACGGAATTTTCCATTTTCACTGTCTGTATCCCGAATTCCCTCCAGCAGATAAGAACCCGTTTTTTTCACCCAGTTCATCTTTTTGAATTCACTCCAGGTGTTGTTTTTCCAGCGGTACACGGTAAATTCTGCACCCGAAAGAGCTTCTTTTGTCTCTGCATCCATTTTTTTCACTACAAGATCTCCTACTTTCGACAGATGACAGGGAACGTTCGCTGTGTAACCAAATTCCGAAGTATTCCACGGCACAACAGTTATTCCCGTTTCCCGGGATGCTCCATGCCAGTTGTTGTACGTACTGGAAGTATCGTTTACAAAATTATCCGGCCATTTTTTCGGTGCTTTCACTCCGCCGCCGGGACCAGTTACCGCGTCGTTAGTGCCTCCATCATAGAAAATCATCGTCTGGGAATTTCCTTCAAAGGTAACTGTAACCCAGCCTTCCGAATTTTCCGGAGTTGTTCCACCGTCCGGCTCAGAGCCGCGTCTTGCCGACCAGATCGCTTCTGTTCTGGCATCGTAGACGATTCTGGCATCTGCCTCCTTCGTCAGATAGATATGTTCTGTCTCATCAGCCAGATAAAAGCCCTGCTTAAAGTCCAGATCTGAAAGTGTAAAATATCCTTTCACATTCAGCGGATTTCCTTTACTGTCGTAATAAGCAAACCGTACCTTGATCCAGAGCAGACCTTTAATATCAATGACCGGCTTATTGTGGTCAATCGCCACGACTACCGCATCCACGTCCTCATACCCTGATGGTACAACCGTGTTCTGCCAGTCTTCCAGCCAGATCCGCATCGTTACATTTTCCCCGTGGCACTCTCCAACATTCGTATATTCCGCATACATTTTTCCTTTTTTCGACTCCAGCGGCGTGAAGGAACGGAGATTACTCCATCCCTTCACATCGGCCGCCGGCCACCATGTGGAACAGCATTTCGAATGGCTCTCTCCGTTTTTGCAGAACAGATTGTCCCAGGTACTTCCATCTGTACTTCCAAAACGGATTTTTGTCTCACTTCCGATCAGCGGGGTAAAATCATATCGGCCGTCAATAACAGAGTCCGATGATACAACTTCTCCGATTCCGGCTTTCGAAAGAGAAGGAAGACTCGTAAGACTCGAAGCCAGAACATCTTCCCGAAAACAAAATCCCAACAACAGCAGAATTCCTGCGATAAACCAGAAGCTTTTCTTTGCTCTTTTCATTCTTTCCTCCTTTCAGACCGGCCCGCGGTAAGAAACAGGAAGGCTCCTGTCACGGCAATTCCAATGGGGACCGCTGCTGACGGATCGCGCAGACCTGTTTTTGGCGCGCTGTGCCAGATAGAGGGGCCTTCTTCCTGCGGCAGATCTTCTCCTTCGACAGAAAAATCCATTTTACCCCGCTTTTCCGAAGTGCCCATTCATTTCCAAGTTCTGACGGCACACGGATTGAAAAACAGATTTCTTTCCGTTCATCTGGACTGCATATTCCAAGACTTTTTGCTGCCCATAGTCCCTCACTCTCTAAATCACCTTCATAAATCACGCTGTCTCCCTCTCGTATTTCCAGTTTCACCTTGGAAAGCAGTTCTTTTTCTGCTTCACTGAGTTCTTCCGGAAGTTCCGTCCGCAGAAAAAATTCTGCACGGCTTGCTGTCGTGTTCACCAGTGTGAACGTATCTTCCATTCTTCTCCCGGCATCAGCACTGGAAAGTTCCGAAAGAAATTGTCGGGTGCCAAGATCAGATTCCGCGCTGCTCCTTCGTACGAAACGGTGAGGAAGCTCTGCTGCGAAACCTCCGAAACGGTATTATCCGCCTCGTGGACACACTGTTCAATTTCCAGTTCTTCTCCCCACGGAGCTTCTGCCGTAAAATCCGGCGTCACATTCGCTGCCTGTACGGCCTCCGCCTGGATTTCAACGGACAGCACCTGTCCCTCCGCCTCACTGGTCCACGCAGATGGAATGGTGATTGTACGGAAAAAATCGACAGATTCCTGCTTTCCCAGCACTTTGGATAATAATAATACTCTCCTGCTTTCAGCCAGACGTCCTCGATTCCCCCAAGATCCTCTTCCCCCAGACGGTAATCCTGCGTTTCTTCCGCATCAAACACAGGCTTTACGCGGACATAGCATGGTTCGGCATAATTGGTGATCCGCGGAATTTTTGAAATCACCTGGGAAGCAGTACAATGCCGTTTTCCGGTCCCTCATACTTCTTTTCTCCATCCCCGTCTTCCTCATATTCCCAGATTCCAATATTTACATCTCCGACAGCTATTTTGTTAATGGTCTCAACACTGCTCCGGTAATATGCATACGTTCCGCTGATTCCCATCAGAAGACTTGCCGCCGCACATCCGATCCTGACGCGTTTTCCTTTCATGTCTGACCACCTCTCTCATAAGCATCCCATGCCTCCCGATAGCCGTGAAATACCATATTCCCCTTCTGGATCTGCACCGATTCCTCATAGACCGAAACCTCAAGTTCTTTCTGTTCCATTTCTTTTGCAACGCGGATTCCGGTAAACAATTCCGTCGTGCTTTCGCCTTCTGAAACCGGTTTTTTGTAATAATAGTAGTCATCTTCTCCTTTTACCCAGTTTTTCGTATCAAGTCCCTCAATCGCTTCAATTGGTTCACTGAATATAAGTGCCGCACGAATATAGCAGGCAACGGAGCCTTCATTTCTGATTTTTACTCTCTTTACCACACTTTTCCCTGGCGGTACGGGCGTCGGTGTCGGAAATTCTTCATCGATAGTACTTGTATTATGTCCGAACACCATACGATTCCAGACATTCTCGTGATCTGTAAAATACGCCGAAGTTCCCGCAGCAGCCAAATGGCTGCCGCCATCGTACACCCGGCCGCACCCGCAAGGAAAAACAGCCGTTTCGTCTTTTTCTTCATCTTTTGTCCCCCAGAAAACTGCTTAAATTCCAGGTGCTTCTGTCTGTTCCGGCTCCGACTGCGGTGCCGTTACCTGCCCCTTCTGCCCATTATTCTGATTTACATACTTCTCCCAGGCCTTTGCTGCCCGCTCGGCAGCCGTACTTCCCTCACCGGTATTCAGCGCCTGGATTGCATAATAATTGATCGGAATATCGACCTCTTTTTCATCCAGCTGCCCTTCCACGATATTAGCTGCTGTCACGCTCGTAAATAAAGGATCCGTCGTTTTGCCAGCTGCAAGCACTTCATTGTAGAGATATGTATATACCATCGAATTGTTCTGTTTTTTCTTGTACATCAGCACCCATTTTTTCGAAAGCTGATTCATCGAAAACAGTTCCGTATCGACGGCTGCTCCGCCGTTTAAACGGTTTCCGGATGTATCTGCAACGATCACTTTTGCGATTGGTATGGAAACATCCATATAGACGTAAGAATCATTTTTACCTTTATTTTTGATACGCGGGTCCTTCGGAATCACCTGGGT
>ENA-OQCN01000408-OQCN01000408.1-human-gut-metagenome-genome-assembly--contig:-NODE-408-length-23096-cov-3.886107_pt1 | contig 23096 bp, 25 predicted proteins | sample MGYA00242497_ERZ504576 | MGnify/ENA primary metagenome ERZ504576 (study PRJEB26092, sample SAMD00036296) | human gut metagenome | host: Homo sapiens | study: EMG produced TPA metagenomics assembly of... | reverse complement strand
TAATATTGTCAATGTTTTCTTTATAGACAATGATTTTACTGATTCCGCTTTCAATGAAGCGGGCTTTTAGTTCTTCTATGGGAGTTCCATATTCTATGGCAACAATTTCGGTTCTAGGTACCATACAATCCCTAATTCTGATATTCGAAAAATCTAGTGCATTTTGGAATATCTTGACTTCGGTGTCTATGTCTTGTTCATTTTGAACATCTTGTATACTGCTTTGAATAAAGTAATCTAGATCGACTTTGGTAAAAGCTTTTTCATTGGCTTCTTTATTTGTTTTAATGCTATAATGTAAAGTAATATATTGGATATTCCCGAAGCAAACTTGCTGATGGGATAGAGCAAGACATAGCAAATGTAAGTGGGAACTGCAAAAATATTCAGAGTGAAATTGGGATTAATCTTAAATAAGGTTTTAGGCAGGAACTCTCCTGTGACCAAGATGATTAATGTGGAAATAATTGTTTGGATCAGTACTAATAAAAAGTGGTTGTCTATCAATCCTGCCAGCAAGTTTTGTTCAATGACTTGTGCCATCAATATACCGTAAATGACCAAAGCGATGTTGTTCCCTACCAACATGGTAGAGATAAAATTGTTCGGATTATGAAAGAAGATGGAAGTATACGTGAATTTATGCTTTGGTTGTTACGATCCATTTCAAAACGTAATTTATTGGATGAAACAAAGGCTATTTCCATTCCGGAAAAAAAAGCGGAAAAAGCCATTGTGATAAGAATTTGTATAATAATACCCATAATAGTGAGTGAATTAGCGTATCGAATCAGTTCTGGTGCTATTTGCAACAGCTTTTGTACTGTCTGCTGGTGCTGTATCTTCTACAGTGAAAATACCTGTGTTATTATAAATTTGATATTCTGTCATTTGCTGGTTGGATTCAAATCCATAACCGGTAATGATTTTGTCTTCTTGTTCAATGCGGATAAATTTGTCAGAATAGACCCTTTCCTGTTTTTCATCCCAAAAGAGCAGGTCTGTGTCAAATTTGTCGCCTCTTTGGCTGCGGATATGCACATTGCTTCTCAATTCCCAAAGTTTCTTTTTCTCGTAGTAATAGGCTGTATCGGCTTTTATGCTGGCATCAATATGGAATAGGGAATCAAACTTTTCCAGATAAACTCCTTTTTCAAAAGCCCAATAAGGAGGGTTCTTTTTATCATAAATTTCCCATTCTTCTGTGATAATTTTGTAGCGGGTAATACCGGAATCGGATATAAGGGTAGTAACCCCCAATGTTTTCATGCTAGGCAATGAATCTCTTTCTGTAATGGCTTCCGCCAGATTTTTTTCGCCTCCTGAGCATGCTGGGAATAAAACAAACATAACAGTTGCCCAAATGGCAACTGTTATGTTTAGAAATATAAAGTGTGATTCTTGTTTTTTTTCAGACGACATAATTATCTGATAGTTGTTGTTTCACCAATCCATCCACCGATTGTAACAGAGTCACCTTTCTTCAAGCTGAGGAAGAACAAGTCTGCGTCTTTAGGAGTATGGGCTGCATAAGTACCAATTAGTTTATTTGCTTCTTCAGCAACACTAGGATCTACACTTTTGCTTTCTGTAATTTGTCGATAACAGCAAAATAAGTACACTTGTTCAATGCGGCTTCATCACTCCAGTTAGGGCTTGATGCATACATATTAGCAATTAAAATGTAAGGCTTACCATTGTTTCCATCCAATGAGATTGACTTCAGCGCATATTGTTTTGCCTTGCTCAACTGTTTTTTGCTGAATAAAATAGCAGCGGTTTTGTATGCATAGTCGGCTTTCTTTAATGGGTCTTGTTCTAAGTTGATAGCCTGATCAAAATAGTCGATACATTTGTCCATATCACCTTTCTTGTAATACATGTATCCGCAACCTACAGCAGTTTCGGCAGTCGGTTCGATGGCATGTGCGGCTTCAGATGCAGCAAAGTAAGCTTCCTGTTCTGTACAGTTTAGCATCTGCATTACAGAAATAACTTGCTTCAGATAATCCAAATTAGTTTTGTTTTGTTCAACTTTCGGAGCATAGATAGCTTGTAGGTTGTCGCAAGTCGCTACACCACTGTTAATGAAAAATGCATCGATATTGTCTTTTGCCACTTTCAATAATTTTTTTGTCATTTTCCTTTGTAGCAGCTTTTAAAGCTCCATCAGCAACTCCTGATGCAAACAAGTAATCCTGAATGAATTGTTCTTTGTATGCTTCATCACTCTTCATTTTACGGGCAGCAGCATCCATGAATTCTTGTAATACAAAATAGTCGGAATTTTCTTTTTCAAGTTCAATGGCTTCTTTGAACATGTTGTATGCTTCATTCATGTCCTGTCCACCCATTGTGAAGTAGTCATGTGCCTTCATTCCGATAATTGAACCCTTTGTAGCATCTCTTTTAACCAACTTGTTCAAATCGTCCAGATATTGGATACGCTGGTCGTGAACTTTCATCAGTTCATTGAAGTATTGTTTTTGCTTAGCTGCATCTTTTTCACCGGCTATTAAAGCACGAAGAATTTTTGCACCATTAGTATAAGTACTTACTTGAGCTTTGGGGGCTTCTGTAAATACGCTCATCCAAGGAGTATAGGCGTCCTTGAAATTGTTAGTTTTGACATACTCAGTGTAAATACTGATATTTTTCAAGCATCGGATACTGTCTTCACCATGTCCGAATCTTGATCCGTCTGACGCTCCGGTCTGAGCGAAAGAAGCTGTTGTACCTAAGGAAAGAACGAACAGCGCTGTTACCATCTTCATTTTCATCGTATATAAATTTAGTTGTTGTTATTTATTTGCTTCTCTCCATTTATCAATCCACTTTCCATTCATGAACCAACGTTCATTGAAAGTGAGCCCGATATTGATTCTCAAATAGTTCTCTTCCATTAATCCTTTAAATTTAGGACTGACTTTAATGTATTGTCCGGAAATGTTCAGCATAGATTTACTTTGGAACATGGGAAGTCCGAAACCTACACTGACGCCATATTCGCGTGCACCGTCTTGAAAACTGGTTGCTCCTGTGTCCGGATCAGTATAGCTTACCTTATTATAAGGAGTTGAATAATAAGCTCCCATACGGTAACGGATACGCTTCAGATAGTTGTGGCTGATATAACTTGGTACGAATTCCGCACCAAAAGCTATTTTTGTGCGGTTATTCATTTCCACACTTTCTTTGTTGAACTTGCTCCAAGTCAGATCGGCTGTATTCCATTTTTGTAAGTATAGTCAACCCCAATCGTCAGGCGGTTGTCATATACATAAGTAAGACCTGCACCAAATGTATGTGGCATTTTAAACGGGTTTGGAATAGTATCGCCAGTTTGTGACTGTACATAAATGGAACCATTACTTTCCGTACCTGTCTGATGATATTTATATGCATCTCCGTGCAAGGTATGTCCCAGTGTATAAACGGCACCTACATTTATTGTGTTTTTCTTGTTTAACTTATAAGTATACTGTAAACCAAAATCCAATTTATAATCACTGATGGAAAATTTGTCTAATTTGATACTACGTGTATCTGTCGCTCCAATAGCTGTCATGGATTGATGGGTAATGTCTCCATAAAGATATGAAAAATTTGCACCAACAGACAAATTATTAAATACTTTATAACCTAATCCTACAAAAACCTGGTGAAAGCCTCCGTCGCCATTATAAGATTCGACCACTTTCCGTTATTGTCTACATCCTCAAAATCATGTGTTTTGGAAATGTTGTAACCTACTGTAGAAAATGGAAGAAAACCAACTGTCATTCCCATTTTTGCCATAGACGGAATTGCATGGCCAAATAGTCAAAACTTGAGTTTTTAGCATTGGTTTTTACATTACCATCCTTGAAGTTCGCATTTTGAAGGGTCATTCCTGCATCGAACAAGAATGTCAATGAATCGATGGCTGTATAAGATGCCGGATTAGATGCGTTGATTTGGTAGCCGTTTCGCAAACCGTATGCTATTCCTCCCATTGCTTTACTGTTACCAAAATTGATCAGCTAACTGACCAAAGCCGTAGCGTGTATAGGGAGAATTTGTGCTTGTTTGGGCTACGGCCAGCCCTGTGACTGTGAGTAATATTGACGCACTAATCAGTCTTTTATAATTTATCATTATAGCTTAATATTCTGTTTAAACCTTTCAATACTAAAAATCTATCTGCAAAGATGATACTTTTTAATTTTGTATCAAAAGAAAATTCATCTCCGCCCGTTAAAAAAACCAAAAGCTCCGGATAATTCTTTTGAAGATGGGTGATATAGCCGCTCATTTCAAATTCCATTCCGCGAATGACTCCTGCCCGGATAGCCGTTTCTGTAGATTGTCCATACATCGGAACTTCTCCTTTAGCGCTTACTTTGGGAAGTTTGTCGGTGAATATGTTCAATGCCTTGAAACGCATACGCATTCCTGGAGAAATATTGCCTCCATGATAGGCTCCGTCAGCGTCAATAAAATCGTATGTGACACAGGTTCCTGCGTCGATAACCAGCACATCGTGTCCAGGCTTCAGCCAGTTTGCTGCGACCACAGCTGCTAAACGGTCCATGCCCAGTGTTTGAGGCGTTTTATATAAATTAGTGACGGGAACAGGGTTTCATGACTTAATTCGATGATGTTAAAAGGCAATCTTTCCAGTTGGTGCCGGATCGTATTGCTTAGTGTTATGACAGAAGCTATGATACCTCGTTTCAACGGGTATCGGGAGCAAAGCATCGGGAGGCAATCTAAAGAATGATTGGAGCCACGAAATACTTCAACTAACTCGCCTTTTGTCGAATATAGCCAATTTGGTTACTGAGTTTCCTATGTCGATTATTAAATTCACAACTTTGCTTTTTCGGCTGCAAAGTAACGCAAAAAATAAATAGGAATAGCAATAAAAAATGGTATTTGTGAGGAATTAATTAATATTTAGGTGTACTTTTGCATCGGTAAACAGAGAATGGAATTTATGAATAAATTAATTATAGCATTGATATTGTTATTCTTTTTCTTGGGTCAATCGGTTAGAGGTCAGGAAGATAATATAAAGGTAAGTCTGATGACTTGTGCTCCCGGTACGGAAATATATGCTTTGTTCGGGCATACGGCATTGCGCTATGAGGATAAGGCACGTGGAGAGGACTGGGTGTTTAATTATGGTATGTTCAGCTTTAATACTCCCCATTTTATCTATCGTTTTGTCAAAGGAGAAACTGATTATGAATTGGGCGTAACCCGTTATCCTTATTTTGAAGGCAGTTATGCTATGCGTGGTTCCTCGGTTTATCAGCAGACATTGAATTTGACTATTTCGGAAAAACAGGAACTCAGAAGATTGCTGGAAGAGAATTATCTGCCGGAGAATAGGGTTTACCGTTATAACTTTTTCTATGATAATTGCACTACCCGTGCGCGTGATGTAATAGAAAGGTGTATTGAAGGGAAGGTTGTTTATTCTGAAGGAAAGGAGGGGCTCTCTTTTCGGGATATTGTCCATCAATATACTAAAGGACACAAATGGATGAGCTGGGCATTGATATGTGTTTGGGCAGTGAAGCTGATAAGCCTATTGATGCGCGTAAGCAGATGTTCGCCCCTTTTTATTTGCTGGAAGCGGCAAAAAAAGCGACTATAGTAGTAGGTGACAGCGTGCGTCCTTTGATTCTGCATGAAAAAAAGGTGGTGGATGCAGAACCGGAGAATGTTGGTGACGGTTTTCCATTGTCACCCCTGGCGTGTGTCTTTATTTTAATAGGAATTACTTGTTTTGTAGGATGGTTGCAGTTTAAAACCAGGAAAATAATCTGGATTTGGGATTTGCTTCTTTTTGGTGTACAAGGGTTAGCGGGATGTGTCATTACTTTCCTGGTCTTTTTTTCTACTCATCCTACGGTAGGGTCCAATTGGCTTATCCTTTTATTGAATCCTATCCCTTTACTTTACCTTCCGGTCATGGTTTGTCGAGCTATAAAAGGTAAAAAAGACCTCTATCATACAATAAATGTAGTGTATTTAACACTTTTTTATAATGATAATGCCGTTTGTACAGCAAAAATTCAATGTAACGGTATTACCTTTGGCACTGTGTTTGTTGATATGTTCTGCAAACCACGTTTTATTATATTACAGACAAAACAATAAATGAAAGGACGCATCTTAACTTCTCTTTTGACTGTTATCGCATTAACAGGGTTGCAGGCACAGAACATTCCTGCGGTTCCCAGGTTGGTGGTCGGATTGACTATTGACCAGTTGCGGACTGATTATATAGAGGCTTTTTCGGCTTTATACGGTGAACGTGGTTTCAAGCGGTTGTGGAGAGAAGGACGGATTTATCGGAATGCCGAATATGACTTTATTAATGTGGATAAGTCATCAGCTGTAGCGGCCATTTATTCTGGCACTACACCTTATACCAACGGAATCGTGGGGGATAACTGGATGGACCGCAGTACTCTGCGAGTCCTTAATTGTGTGGACGATGCTGATTTTATGGGTATTTACACTTCCGAGTCCACTTCTCCGCAGAAAATGAAGGTGTCGACTTTGACAGATGAGTTGGTAATAGCCACACAAGGAATAGCTGAAGTTTATTCTATCGCTCCTACACGTGAAATGGCGGTGTTGGCTGCCGGTCATGCTTCGAAAGGTGCATTCTGGTTGAATGATGAAACAGGAAAATGGAGTGGCAGTACATATTATGGTACATTTCCTGCATGGGTGACTACTTATAATGACCGTGAAGGATTGGATTTCCGTATCGGCAATATGTCGTGGGAGCCTTATTTGCCTGTGACTGTCTATAAATATTTGACTAGCGAGAACAAACAAGTTACGTTCAAGCATAATTTCGATGACGAGCGGAAAAATAAATACCGTAAATTGAAAACAAGCCCTTATGCTAATGATGAGGTAAACCGTTTGGTTAATGCTTGTTTTAGTAATACTTCCATTGGAAGGATGCTGTTCCGGACTTTTTGTCACTGGCATATTATGCCGGGAATTATGATCATAAGGCTCCTGCAGAACTCCCGATGGAAATGCAGGATACCTATGTACGTCTGGACAACAGTATTGCTGAATTATTGGAATTGATAGACCGGAAAGTTGGTTTGAACAATACTTTATTCTTTATAACCTCTACAGGATATGCTGACGCTGATCCTGTTGATCCTCCTCAATATAAAATACCGGGTGGAGAATTCCATATTGAACGTTGTTCTGCTCTGTTGAACCTTTATTTGGCTGCTATTTACGGTGAAGGACAATGGGTGGAGGCGCATTTTGAGCAGCAAATATACTTGAATCATAAGCTGATAGAGCAGAAACAACTGAATATATCCGAGATATTAAATCGTGCGGCAGAATTTTTGGTACAGTTCAGCGGAGTGAAAGATGTGTATTCTTCACAACGTTTGCAATTGGGAGCGTGGACTCCTACCATTGATAAAATAAAGAATTACTATAACCCGATATGTTCCGGAGACTTATGGATAGAAGTCTTACCAGGCTGGACTGTATTCCGTGAACATTCGCTTGATACGCAGGTGCAACGCTATTCATATGCGTCGGCTCCATTGATTTTCATTGGGAACGGAATGAAACCGGAAATAATCCATGCGCCTATAAAAATAGGCAATATAGCACCCACCGTAGCCCATTACATGCGCATTCGTGCTCCTAATGCAGCCGTTCTGGCACCAATGACAGACATCAGAAAATAATATTAAGGAAAGAAGTGCAAATTAATCTGCATTTTATTGTAACTTTGCATTTTCAAAAGTAATCAAATTAGAAAATAATAAAAACAAAAAATACAATGGGATTTAATGAATTTATTGGCAAATTGTTTGGAAATAAGGCCACTCGTGACATGAAAGAAATCAAGCCATGGGTTGATAAAATAAAGGCTGTTTATCCGGAAATTGCCAAATTGAGCAATGACGAGCTTCGTGCAAAAACAGTAGAATTAAAGAAATACATTTCTGATTCGGCTGCAGAGGAACAAAAGAAGATAGAAGAATTGAAAGGTACTATCGAAACTACAGAACTGGAAGATCGTGAGGGCATCTTCGCGCAGATAGACAAACTGGAAAAAGAAGTGCTGGAAAAATATGAAAAGGCACTAGATGATGTACTTCCGCAGGCTTTTGCCATTGTAAAAGACACTGCACGCCGTTTCTCTGAAAATCCGGAATTGGTTGTAACCGCTACCGATTTTGACCGTGAATTGGCTGCTCAAGGAAAAGATTTTGTGCGTATTGAGGACGATAAGGCGATTTGGCAGAACCATTGGATTGCTGGTGGTAATGACATGGTATGGAGCATGGTGCATTACGATGTGCAGTTATTCGGTGGTGTAGTGTTACATAAAGGCAAGATTGCCGAAATGGCTACTGGTGAAGGTAAGACGTTGGTAGCCACTTTGCCTGTATTTTTGAATGCACTGACCGGTAATGGCGTACATGTAGTTACTGTTAATGATTACTTGTCAAAACGTGACTCGGAATGGATGGGGCCATTGTATCAGTTCCATGGATTGAGTGTGGACTGTATTGATAAACACCAGCCTAATTCAGATGCGCGCCGCAGAGCTTATATGGCCGATATCACTTTCGGCACGAATAATGAATTCGGTTTCGATTACTTGCGTGACAATATGGCTGTCAGTCCAAAAGACTTGGTGCAGCGTAAACATAATTATGCTATTGTCGATGAGGTGGACTCTGTATTGATTGACGATGCTCGTACTCCGTTGATTATTTCCGGTCCTGTTCCTAAAGGTGAGGATCAGTTGTTTGAGCAACTCCGTCCTTTGGTAGAGCGTCTGTTTGAAGCTCAGAAAAAGTTGGCTACCCAATATTTGGCCGATGCCAAACGCTTGATTGCATCGGATGACAAGAAAGATCAGGAAGAGGGATTTTTGGCATTGTTCCGTAGTCATAAGGCACTGCCCAAAAATAAGCCGTTAATCAAGTTCCTAAGTGAACAAGGTATTAAGGCAGGTATGCTGAAGACCGAGGAAATTTATATGGAACAGAATAACAAGCGTATGCCTGAAGCCACTGATCCATTGTATTTCGTAATTGATGAAAAGCAAAACAGCGTAGATTTGACCGACAAAGGTATTGACTTGATTACAGGAAATGCGGCAGATCCTACTTTATTCGTTTTGCCTGATATTACTTCCCAATTGTCTGCTTTGGAAAATGAGACAGATTTGACAGAAGAAGAAAAACTGGCCAAGAAAGATGAACTGATGACAAATTACGCTATCAAGTCTGAACGCGTACACACTATCAACCAGTTGCTGAAGGCTTATGCCATGTTCGAAAAGGATGACGAATATGTTGTAATCGACGGACAGGTTAAGATTGTTGACGAACAGACAGGACGTATTATGGAAGGCCGTCGTTATTCTGACGGTTTACATCAGGCTATTGAGGCCAAAGAAGGCGTGAAGGTGGAAGCTGCTACCCAGACTTTTGCTACCATCACTTTACAGAACTATTTCCGTATGTATCATAAATTGTCGGGTATGACCGGTACAGCGGAAACGGAAGCGGGAGAACTTTGGGATATTTATAAATTGGATGTCGTTGTTATTCCGACGAATCGTCCTATTGCCCGTAAAGATATGAATGATCGCGTTTATAAGACAAAACGTGAGAAGTATAAAGCTGTCATCGAAGAGATTGAAGAAATGGTAAAAGAAGGACGTCCTGTTCTGGTAGGTACCACTTCGGTGGAAATCTCTGAAATGTTGAGCAAAATGCTTGCAATGCGCAAGATTGAGCATAATGTGTTGAATGCGAAACTGCATCAAAGAGAGGCGGATATTGTGGCACAGGCAGGTCAGAAGAGTATCGTGACTATTGCTACCAACATGGCAGGTCGTGGTACCGACATTAAGCTGAGTCCGGAAGTGAAAGCTGCGGGTGGTTTGGCTATTATCGGTACGGAACGTCATGAAAGTCGCCGCGTGGACCGTCAGTTGCGTGGTCGTGCCGGTCGTCAAGGGGACCCGGGCTCATCTGTGTTCTTTGTATCATTGGAAGATGATTTGATGCGTTTGTTCTCTTCAGATCGTATTGCCAGTGTAATGGATAAACTTGGCTTCAAAGAAGGTGAGATGATTGAACACAAGATGATTTCAAATTCCATTGAACGTGCTCAGAAGAAAGTGGAAGAAAATAACTTTGGTATTCGTAAACGCTTGCTGGAATATGATGATGTGATGAACAAACAGCGTGTGGCTGTTTATACCAAACGTCGTCATGCCTTGATGGGTGAGCGTATCGGTATGGATATCGTGAATATGATTTGGGATCGTTGCGCTTATGCTGTAGAATTGGGCGACTTTGATAATGTGAAGATGGAAATATTGCAGACATTGGCAATGGAAGTACCATTCACAGAAGAAGAGTACAACAAGATGAGAAAAGAAGATCTTGCTGAGAAAACCTTTGAAGCGGCAATGAACAACTTCAAGCGCAAGACAGACCGTATGGCCCAGATTGCCAATCCCGTTATCAAACAGGTATATGAGATGCAAGGGCATATGTACGAAAACATCATGATTCCTATTACGGATGGCAAACGCTTGTATAATATCTCTGTCAACTTGAAGGCGGCTTATGAAACAGAAGGCAAGGAGATTGTGAAGTCATTTGAGAAGGCGATTCTGCTTCATACTATTGATGATGCATGGAAAGAAAACCTGCGTGAACTGGATGAACTGAAACATTCTGTACAGAATGCTAGCTATGAGCAGAAAGATCCGCTGCTGATCTTTAAGTTGGAATCTGTCAATTTGTTTGACAACATGGTAAATAAGATCAATAACAATACCATTTCTGTATTGATGCGTGGACAAATCCCGGTTCAAGAACCGGAACAAGTTCGTGAAGCTGCTCCCGAACCGCAGGCTCCTCGTCAACAGTATAGAGAGGAAAAGCAGGATTTAAGTGATCCTCACCAGCAAGCTGCTGCCGAACATGACACCCGCGAGGTAAAGCGTGAGCCGGTTCGTGCGGAAAAGACAGTGGGTCGTAACGATCCTTGTCCTTGCGGAAGCGGTAAGAAATACAAGAACTGTCACGGGCAAAATGCGTGATAAATAACGATTATTATAGAAACGTCCGGGGCGAATTTACTACCCGGACGTTTTTTTATTCCTTTTAACTCACTTCTTACGTAAATAAGCGTATTTTTGTTCCCTAAGAAAAAATGATAATATGAAAAGATCCGCCTCATTAATAATTCTAGTTGCCGGGACACTTTTTGCTTCCTGCAGCAGTTTGCAGACCATATCTTTTGACCAGTTACAGGCAGCCGATGTCAGTTTTCCGGATGCTGTGAGAAAAGTGGCTGTGATAAACAATATGCCTGTACTGAAAACTAAAGATAATCATGAAATACTGAGCAGCGAATTGGAAGGCGATGGTAAAGTGGCATCCGAAGCTTTGGCAGAGAATATTGCCAATGTGAATTATTTCGATCAGGTCATTATCTGTGATTCTGTATTCCGGGCACAGGATAAAGTGCCACGGGTTAATGTCATTCTGACTAAAGAGGAAGTACGGAAATTGAGCGAGGACTTGGGAGTGGATATGATATTGTCTTTTGATCGTATTCATATTCAGACTAAGCCCGGCGTACTGTTCTATCCGGATTTTCCTATGCCTATAGATGCTGTAGATGGAATTATATCTCCGATTGTTAGAGTATATATTCCCAATCGTGATAAACCTTTGTTTGTAGTTGCCAAGCAAGATACCATTTCCTGGGAAATAGAACCAGCTCTTTCTGACCGGAAGATAGTAAAAGAAGCTTCGGAATATGCCGCTTCTATTCCAGTAGAACATCTGTTGCCACATTGGATGAGGTGGCTCGTTTTTATTACGATGGCGGGAATATTGAAATGCGCGATGCCGGTGTATATCTTCGTGAGAACAATTGGGATGAAGCTATAGTCAGTGGAAGATAGCCTATGAGAAGAGAAAAGGCCAGCAAAAGATGAAAGCGGCTTTTAATATTGCACTATATTATGAAATAAAGGATAATGTAGAACAGGCCAAGGAATGGTTGGGTAAAGCGAAGAATTTGGTGAAATCAGGCAGCAGGATGAACAATTGATAGCCTTTTATTCATTGGAGTTAGAGAAAAGAGAGAGTAAGCTATCCCAATTGAGAATACAAATGAAACGTTTTGATGATAATTTTTAGAGAATAAGTGTTGAGAGAAAGATTTTTTTTGTACTTTTGGATATAAATAATATATAAAATTGATTTTGGTATGAAACTCAGTGCACAGTCACATGCTTCTATTGCGTCTTCGCTTCGGGAAGCGGTTGATAAATATATAGCGGATGGAGAGAGAACGGTAGTCACCGATATCCATTTGCAACCTAAGCAGGACAGTGGTGAATTAGTTATTTTTAATGATGATGACGAAGAATTGTCACGTACCATAATTGAAGAGTGGGTGGATTATAGTGAAGATGATTTTTATACAATAGTAGAGCGTATACTTCGTGGGGAGATCAACGCATTGAAAGATACGGGAGTTTTGGATAAGTTAGCTATAATGAAGCCTTATTCTTTTGTTTTGGTTGATGAGGATAGGGAAACTGTAACCGAACTTTTATTGATAGATGATGAAGACACTTTATTGCTGAATGATGAACTTTTAAAGGGGTTGGATGAAGAATTGGATGCATTTTTAAAAGACTTGCTTGAAAAATAGATAAAATAATAGGAGCATCGGGATAGTAAAGTTTCCGATGCTTTTTTATATCATAGGTGAGGAAAATGTTTTTTCAAGAGTGGCGTTTAAAATATTGTTTTCTCATCCATCGGTCAAAAACCATGAATAAGGGTATAGTTATGATGAATAGCAGATAAATGAGAGGAATTTGTATTTTTAAAACATGACTGCCAGCAAGAAATGCATGATACATAGTTTCCTTAATGTGATTTCCAAAATAAATATACAGGCCGATGCTGCCGCTTATTATTAAGAATAGAGAAGCAGCAATAGTAGCTAGTAACATCTTTCTCTCCTGTTTCTTTTCACGTAAGAGTATAGCTTCCTCTACTTTCTGCATGGTGCGGAAAGTAAAATTGGAGGTCAGCCGGAATTGGGGCTGTTCTTTTACAGCCTTCATTAATCCTTTATCTTTTTGTTTCTTGTTCATTCTGCTTCTGTTATGAGTATATATAATTTTTTTCTTATTCGATGCAATTTTACTTTTGCATTGCTTTCCGTCAGTCCCAGGATAAGAGCGATTTCACCGATAGTTTTCTCTTCATTATAAAATAGGGAAATCAAGGCGCGTTCTTCTGCATCCAGTTTCTTGATGGCCTTATTGAGCTTTCCTACCCGTTCCCCGCTTTCATCATTCAGGGCATCGTCTATTTGCTGGTCGGATATATTCATTAACATGGCACTGTCCATAACAATTAACTCTTGCTTTCTTTTTCTGGTTGCCGATATGGCGGTGTTATATGCAATGCGGTATATCCATGTAGAGAAACTACTCTCTGCTTTAAACGACGAAAGATGTTCAAAGGCTTTCAAGAACGTATCCTGGGTCAACTCTTCCGCATCCTCCTGATTCTCCACGATGCGTATAATCAAGATAAATACTTGCTGACTGTATTTATCCAAGAAGTATTCGTAGAGAGAAGTTTCTCCTTTTAATATCCTATGAATAATATGTGTTTCGTCGTTTTCCATTTTGTCTATTAGACGCAGGGCTGGGAGAGAGGTTACATAAAAAGAGAAAATATTTTTTTCTTTCTCAAAAGTGTAACCTCTTTGGCTACGCAGCGTCTAATGAATACAAAGGAACAAAATTAATAACTTAAATACGAATAAATTATGGGTTACATTACCGGTTGGATTGTTGTAGGTATCATTACATTAGGAATCTACAAATTATTTGAACTTTTTGTTGGTAAGAAAGAGCGTCTTACTATGATAGAAAAATTGGGAGACAAGTTAGATCCTTCCATGTTGGGGAACAGGCTTAGCCTGCCTCTTCCTGTAGGAACTCCTTTCATGTCATCTTCTCCGATTTCTTTCTCGGCCTTGAAATTTGGCTGTTTGTTGCTGGGTATGGGACTAGGGTTGTTGACTGGTTATATTATTTGTGCAACCACGGTTCCCGATTATTTCACAGAGCGTAATTGGCGCATGAGCGAGTTAACTTCGTTGATTTATGGTGCAAATGTCTTGCTTTTTGGTGGTTTGGGCTTGGTAGTTGCTTTTATAGTAGAATTGAAAATTTCTCAGAAAAACAGGAAAGATCATACCCGTTGAATAATGAAAGACAATTAGAAAAAAGAAAGAGATGTGTCAAAATTTGAAGTAATTATCAAAACTATCCGAGCTTTGCAGCAAGACAATAGCAGAATTACTTTTGACACATCTCTTTATTAAAAAAGAAGTGATGACCGCTTTACATAGAATGTTGCAATCTCTGTAAAGCGGTATATTTTTTATTTTTCAAAGCAGCAATACTTTCTTTTAAAGAAGCTATTTTGCTTTCTGCATCAGCCTGTTTCTTGCGTTCCATATCAATAACGTTGGCTGGTGCTTTGCTGACAAATTTTTCATTGCTTAATTTTTTCAATACACTTTGCAAAAAGCCTTCCTGATATTTTAAATCAGCCTCCAGTTTTGCCAACTCTTCTTCTGTGTTGATTAAATTGCCCAATGGTATGGCATATTCAGTTGTACCTATCATAAATGAGCCGGAGCCGTCAGCTTTATTCTCTACGGCTTCGATAGAAGAGAGGTTACACAATTTAGTAATAACAGGATTGAATGTAGCTACTGGATTTACATCTACTACTTGCAACTCCAAAGTTTCTTTCTGTGCAATGTTTTTCTGTAAACGAATAGTACGGATACCACCGATTACTTCTTTCACTACTTCAAATTCTTTGACGATAATCTCATTACAAGCAGTCGGAATGTTCAATTGCTGGACCATCAGGCTTTCCCCTTCTTTGCGGTCATATATATGTTGCCATAACTCTTCGGTAATGAAAGGCATGAACGGATGCAGCAACTTCAGCAAGTTATCAAAGAAGCCTAAAGTTTTTTCATAGGTCGCTTTGTCAATGGGTTGTCCGTATGCCGGCTTGATCATTTCCAGATACCAGCTTGAGAATTCGTCCCAGAATAATTTGTATACAGCCATCAGTGCTTCGCTCAAACGATATTTGCCGAATAAGTCAGCTACTTCTGCAGCTGTTTTTGCCAACATGGATTCAAACCATTCAGTGGCCAGTCTTGCATATTCGGGCTGTGCAATATCGGCAACTTCCCAACCTTTCACCAAGCGGAATGCATTCCATATTTTGTTATTGAAGTTACGTCCTTGTTCACATAACGCATCATCAAATAAAATATCGTTTCCTGCGGGAGCGGCAAGCATCATACCCATTCGCACGCCATCGGCACCATACTTGTCAATTAGTTCCAACGGGTCGGGTGAATTACCCAAAGACTTTGACATCTTACGTCCCAGTTTGTCGCGTACGATGCCTGTGAAATAAACGTTTTTGAACGGCATATCACCTTTATATTCATATCCTGCCATAATCATTCGTGCCACCCAGAAGAAAATGATATCCGGTCCTGTAACCAAGTCGCTAGTAGGATAATAGTAGTTTATTTCTTCATTATTAGGATTATTGATACCGTTAAATAAAGAAATGGGCCACAGCATGAAGAGAACCAAGTGTCCAGACAGTCATCGTCTTGACGTAAATCTTCCATTTTCAGATTGGTATTACCGGTTTTTTCTTGTGCCAACTTCAAAGCTTCTTCCGCTGTTTCGGCTACTACATAACCGCCTTCGGGCAGAAGTATGCCGGAATGCGATGTCCCCACCAAAGCTGGCGGCTGATACACCAGTCTTTGATATTTTCCAGCCAGTTTTGTAGGTGTTCTTGTATTTGGCAGGATAGAATTTCAGTTCATCATTCATTACAGGAGGCAATGCCATGTCTGCAAAATGTTGCATCTTCAAGAACCACTGCATGGACAGTTTCGGTTCGATGGCTACATTGGTACGTTCCGAGAAACCTACCTTATTAGTATAAGCTTCTACCTTTTCCAGCAATCCGGCAGCTTGCAAGTCTTGTTCAATCTGTTTACGTACATCAAAACGGTCCATACCTACATACAGTCCGGCAGCTTCGCTCAGTGTTCCGTTATCATTGAAGATATCAATGCTGGGCAAGTTATATTTTTCGCCAAGCATATAGTCATTCACATCATGGGCGGGTGTTACTTCAGACATCCTGTACCAAATTCAATGTCTACGTAGTCGTCTTCGATAACCGGAATGATACGGTTTACCAGTGGTACAATTACCTTTTTGCCTTTCAGCCATTGGTTTTTCGGGTCATTGGGATTGATACACATGGCAGTATCTCCCATAATTGTTTCGGGACGAGTGGTAGCAACTACCGCATAGCGTCCTTCAGCATCATCTTCTACTTTGTAACGGAGATAATACAGTTTGCTGTGTTCTTCCTTGTAAATAACTTCTTCATCACTGAGAGCTGTCAGTGCTTTTGGGTCCCAGTTTACCATGCGTACACCGCGATAGATCAAACCTTTGTTGTAAAGGTCTACGAATACTTTGATAACACTTTCGCTACGTTCTTCGTCCATGGTGAATGCTGTACGGTCCCAATCGCAGGATGCACCTAGTTTGCGCAGCTGTTTCAGGATAATACCTCCATGTTCTTCAGTCCATGCCCAGGCATGTTTCAGGAATTCGTCACGGCTAAGGTCAGTTTTCTTTATACCTTGTCCGGCCAGTTTGTTCACCACTTTGGCTTCTGTGGCAATGGAAGCATGGTCGGTTCCCGGCACCCAGCAGGCATTCTTGCCTTCCATGCGGGCACGGCGTACTAATATATCCTGAATGGTATTGTTTAGCATGTGTCCCATATGGAGTACTCCGGTTACGTTGGGTGGTGGAATGACGACTGTGTAAGGTTCACGTCCGTCGGGTTTTGAACTAAAGAGTTTGTTGTCCAGCCAATACTGATACCATTTTCCTTCCACGTCAGCGGGATTGTACTTACTTGCTAATTCCATTTTATATTTTATTTATTTAATTGATTATCGCATAATTGAGTGCAAAATTAATAAAAGTCGTTGGATTATTATGTACTTTTGCACTACAAAATGATATTAATAAACTGATTATGCATACAAGAAAAGAACAAATGGAAGCATTTGGCCGCTTCCTCGATATTTTAGACGAGTTGCGAGAGAAGTGTCCTTGGGATCGGAAACAGACGAATGAAAGTCTGCGTCCTAATACGATTGAAGAAACTTACGAACTTTGTGATGCTTTGATGAAGGATGACAAGAAGGATATCTGTAAAGAGTTGGGTGATGTGTTGTTGCATGTGGCCTTTTATGCAAAGATAGGTAGTGAAACAGGAGATTTTGATATCAAGGATGTGTGTGACTGTCTTTGTGAGAAGCTGATTTTCCGTCATCCTCATGTTTTGGCGAAGTGAAGCGAGACTGCGAGAAGGTGACTGAAAATTGGGAACAGTTGAAGATGAAGGAAAAGGATGGTAACAAAATGGTTTTGAGTGGAGTACCTTCTGCTTTGCCTTCGCTAATCAAGGCATACCGCATTCAGGACAAGGCCCGCAACGTGGGATTTGATTGGGAGGAGCGTTCGCAGGTTTGGACTAAAGTAAAAGAGGAGATCGGCGAGTTTGAAGCTGAGGTGGAGAACATGGATAAGGAGAAGGCGGAAGCGGAATTCGGTGATGTAATGTTCAGTCTTATAAACGCGGCCCGCCTTTACAAGATTAATCCGGATAATGCATTGGAACTCACTAACCAGAAGTTTATCCGTCGTTTCAATTACTTAGAGGAACACACCATCAAACAGGGAAAGAACTTGAAGGATATGACTTTGGAAGAAATGGATGCTATATGGAATGAGGCTAAAAAGGAAGAAAAATAGTAGGGTTGGAAGTGTTTTTTATGATGTGTGCTATTTTTGTCTTGCTTGTTTTTCTGTTTTAATCAATAAAGGGTATTGTATTTATTCTAGGTAATTTAATGTATGGTGATATCAAATTGTGTTCTATAAGAATGAGGGGCTGTCTTTTTTATGACAGCTCCCCATTCTTTATGAAATAAGTTTTATATGAATTTTATTCTACCCATTCTTTGATGGCTTGTGAAGGATCAGGATTTAAAACAGCACCTTTGTTGAATACATTTTCATAAAGACTGATAAAGATATTCATCCAGGGCGCACAGTAGCCTTCTATTGAATTAAATCGATATCCGATAGGAGCATTAGTACCCGGATAACCACGAACAACTTGTAACTCTAACCGTTTGTAATCCCAAAAGATGATCCCTTCACCCCAGAATTCAATACGTTTCTGTTCAACAACCTTCTTTTGAAACTCTTTTAGATCATTTGCTTTACATGTATAGCTACCCACAGAAGTATTATAACGAAATGTATTTACGAAATCTTCTAATTTAGAAATACCGGCTGCTAATCCTTGGCTCATTCCTATTGCTTCGGCTTCGATTAAATACATTTCCTCTATACGCATTAACGGATAGTCAACGGCAGCTCCGATTGTATAATCGTTCATTTCTCCATTTTTAGGTCGGAATTTGATACCTGTATATGGAGGCATATCAGCGAAATCATCATCGGTCAACAAAGTTCTATATTTAGTTCCGGGAGCTTTGTGTGCATCTTCAGGAGCAATCCAAGTTGTTTTTCGCCAGTCTGCATTTGGTATTTGATCGAACAATTTTTTGCCGATAAGCTTGTATCCTTGCCATTTTCGGTTACCGTAACCGAAAGTTTGTTCAGGACACATGCTTCCGGCAAAGTTGAGCCAATAGCTATGTACATCCTCGGTAGTCATGATGGATCCCCATACCCATGAATTGGTTAGTACACTGTTGAAGCCGGTAGTATAGCTGTCTCCACCAAACCATTCCTTTTCGGTCAGAGGCATTGCTCCGCTTTCGTTAATGACTTTGCGTGCGTATTCGGCTGCTTTAGTGAAACAAGTTTCTTTTGATGCAATGTTTAAATCTGTATTGTTGTTTAGGGTGTTGAGATCTTCAGGGTAAAGTTCGAAACGAGATCCCATTTCCAGCCACATACGTGCCATCAGACCATGGACAACCGGGGTACAGGGCAAGTTTTTGGTTGGGCGTTGATAATCACTCAAAAGCTCCTCAGCTGAGGCTAGGTCATCTAATATGAATTTGTATACGGCATAGAAGGGAGCACGTGGATTATTACGCCCTTCTTCTTCTGTGGTTTCAGCGGTAATAATAGGTACGGTTATGCCATATAAATTTTTACTGGCTGCTTCTGCATCTAATTTCTCTACTCCTGTTTTTTTATATTCATACATTCGGACTAAGTCCATGTATATCATGGCTCTATAAGATAGGCATATACCTTTATAATACTTGTTTTCGGGTGCATCATCTGCTTTTTCTAAAGCACTCAGTGCATTATTTACATTATTCAGAAACTTGTAGTTATAATACCAAATGGTATTGACAACATCGGCATCACCCAAATCATTACATACTCCATAAGTATCAAAAAAGTCAAATTTGGGTTCGTGGCAGAAGAAGTCTTCGCATGCACTTTCTCTGATTAAATTATATCCACTATATCCAAAATCATGATAAAATTGTGGACCGTAACTTCTAAATGCATTAATAAATGCGACTACTGAATTTACCATTGCGCTGATAGCTTGGTCAGATTTTCCTATTTGGTCTATGGTAGCTGTGCTACTTTCTGGAAATACCTCTTCGATACAACTGTTTAAGCTTAATGCTGATGACAGACATGCAGCAATCATTAGTTTGGTAATATATTTCTTTTTCATATTCTTGATTGTTTATGTGTTGATTAGAATTGTAAACTTAGACCGGCGGAGAATGCGCGTACGGCTGAATATTCTCCGGATGAATCTTTATTTCCGTTCCATGTTACGCGTGAATCGAAACCTTTTCTTTTTGACCAATAATAAACATTGTCACAGGCCACATAAATGCGCAGATTAGTTAGATATAGACTTCTAAGTGTTTTTTTGCTGAAAGTATATCCTAATTGAATGTTTTGAATACTTATGGAAGATGCATTAGTTAGAAACCTGTCGGATGTTTTTACACTGTACAGGTCATTGAATTGCCATTGTGGAATATCACTTTGAGTATTCTCCGGGCTCCATGCTTTATAAATATCTTTGTGAACATTGTATCCTAAATGAGTTGAAGTAGGAGGTGACATTAATGCTTGGTAACCATAGTCGTATGCCTGACCTCCTATACTGTAGTTTATTTGTGCAGAGAAATCAAAACCATAAAATGAAAGAGAGGTATTGATACCACCGTATAGGTCTGGAACAGCGTCACCACATAAGTATAGATCAGCTTGAGAATAGGTGGTTGTTGTTTTCATCTCACTGGTTTGCTTATCTGTATAATACCATTGTGGTTTGCCTTCTTCGGACACACCTGCATATTTTTGAACATAGTTAGTATACATTGGAAGTCCTTCTCCGTAATAATACAGACCGTTTACATAACCGGCATGTCCATCTATAATGTCTGTTTTTTGTAAGCATTCGGCCTCGTGCGTGTTTTTTTCCCCTCTTTTCCTTCCTACCTTTGTGGCTTCATTATAATCTTAATCCATTATGTGTTCAGTATTAGAATTTTCTAGCGAAAGTGATAAACTACGTACTCTCTTTTCCGAGTCTAACCATTTTGATTCTGTTCTTTTCATATTTGATGGCGGCCGTCGTTATAAAGTTTCGTCTTCCAGCCTTGGTATCCATTCCCCTCAGGACCTACTTCTCCCTTTAGGTCTTGGCCTTTTCCGCAGCAGTCCTTTTTGGTCTTATTACCTTTATCCCCAAGGTTGTAATTTCCATAAAGGTATTGACGGTCTTTGTGGCGAGGTCATCCGACACACGGTTCCTGCGTGTCAGAGCAGAGCTGTCATATTTTTCCCGACCGCTCCCGTAGCAGGTTGCATATCCTTTATCGGTGCGACGACGAATACCGTCTGGAATGCCGTCGTCTGAATCGCGGTTCTTTCCTCTTGAAAAAGGAGGAACGGAAGAAGGATTTTCTTCAAATTTCCTGGAATCGCCTGAATGAGCTGCTTACTGTTAAAAAGTATCGGAAAACAGTTGAAAAGTAATTCCCCATTCTATAAGCCGTGCAGTTTTATTTTGATAACTTTGCCACATAATAAAAAGTGGATGTACAGTGAAAGAACCGGTTATTACCCTTACTTTGGAAGAGTACGAAGAGTTGCGCAAGGAACATGAATGCCTTGAAAAGGAGCATGCGGAACTTCAGAGAAAATACGAAGCCTCTTTGCAGGAGTATTCCCGCCAGGTCGAAGAAATCTCGGCCTGTACAGCCGTCATTGCCGATCTGAGATGGAAATTGGCTGACTTGACACGCCGTTTATGGGGTAAATCCAGTGAAAAACGTCATCTTCCCGAAGATGCCGGCCAGCTGAGCATCTGTTTCGAGTCTCCGTCCGATGTCAATGACCCGGTAGCGGAAGAACAGAAAACCGCTGGGAAATCCGTCACATCGGAGAATGGCTACAATCGTTTCCGTAAAAGCTTCACGAAAAAGATCACTCCCCACGCCCGTAAGCCCATCGACCCGTCCCTTCCCCGTGAGGAGATTATCATTCCCATGCCGGAAGGCCTTTCGTTGGAGGGAGCGACGAAGCTGGGAGAGGAAGTGAGCGAACAGTATGCTGTCAGCCCCGCCCGATTCTATGTGAAACGCATCATCCGTCCTAAATACCGGCTCGCCGACGGTCGTATCATAACCGCTCCCATGCCCGTAATGGCACATCCCCACAGCAATGCCTCGGAAAGTGTACTGGCCCACATTGCTACCGCCAAATATTACGACCACCTGCCTCTGCACAGACAGCTGGATATCTTTGAGCGTGAAGGAATCCATCTGAGTCCTTCCACCGTAAGTAACTGGATGATGGCTGCCGCACAGCGTCTGGAACCAATCTATAATGAACTTCGTGAACTGGTCAAGGACAGCTATTACGTCATGGCCGATGAGACACCCCATCCCGTACTTGAAAGCGACCGGCCCGGTGCTCTTCACCGCGGTATATGTGGAACTTCTATCTGCCCCGGTTCCATACCCCCTTCTTTGAATATCACAAGGGCCGTGGCAGCAGCGGAATAGACACACTGCTGGCAGGACAGGTCCGGGTGGTACAGAGTGACGGCTTTGCAGTATATGACAAGTTCGACACGCTACCCGGAAAGTTGCATCTGTGCTGCTGGGCGCACGTCAGGCGCAACTTTGTGGAAGCGGAAGGAAATGACCCTCCCAGAGCAAGGCATGCACTTGGACAAATAGGCGGACTGTATGCCGTGGAGGAGAAAATCAGAATGGAACATCTGGAAGGGGAGGCGGTGGTAAAGCTTCGCCGGGAAAAATCGTACCCTATTATCAAAGAACTGGAAAAATGGTGCAAGGAGGAATATGGACATACGGTCGATAAATCGCCTATTGCCAAGGCCATGTTCTATATGTACACACGCTTTGAACAACTGTCCGGATATGTCAATGACGCACAGTTCTGCATTGACAATAATCCGGTGGAGCGTTCTATAAGGCCGTTGACTTTAAACAGAAAAAATACGCTCTTCTCCGGATCACATGAGGCAGCACATGCAGCGGCAATTTTCTTTTCACTGATGGGATGCTGTAGGGAAAATAAGGTGAACCCAAAACTATGGATGCAGGACGTGCTGATTAGGGTACAGGAGAAAGAAAGAGAAGAGAAAAACGATTACACCGATTTACTGCCATTTAATTGGAAAGGATAAACAGGAAAGCTATAATAAAGTCAAAAGCCAGACATGCTTCGTCTGCTTTGACTTTATTATAACTTGGAGAGAAACACGCACGAGGCCGAATGCTTACAGAGGAATTAGGGTATTCATCAGGCTGGTAAAGGATACTTGTAC
>ENA-OQCN01000407-OQCN01000407.1-human-gut-metagenome-genome-assembly--contig:-NODE-407-length-23140-cov-2.573372_pt1 | contig 23140 bp, 27 predicted proteins | sample MGYA00242497_ERZ504576 | MGnify/ENA primary metagenome ERZ504576 (study PRJEB26092, sample SAMD00036296) | human gut metagenome | host: Homo sapiens | study: EMG produced TPA metagenomics assembly of... | reverse complement strand
TTTAGAATCGGGTAAGATTTACGGACTTGTCGGTCGAAATGGTTCAGGAAAAACAATGTTGATGAAGCATATCTTGGGTTTCGTGTCGCCAACATCGGGAACCATCACAATTGATGGTAAAGTACTTGGAAAGGATATTGATGCGCCAGATAATATTGGAGCAATTATTGAAAATCCAGGATTTCTTCCCAGCTACTCAGGCTTTCGCAATTTGAAGATGCTTGCGTCAATTCGTCATAAGATTTCCGATGAAGAGATTAAAAATGCGATTCGTCTTGTTGGACTTGACCCAGAGAGTAAAAAGCATGTAGGAAAATATTCGCTCGGTATGCGCCAGCGTCTTGGACTGGCACAGGCACTAATGGAGCACCCAGATATTCTTCTTTTGGACGAGCCATTGTCAGGTTTAGATAACGATGGCGTGCAGGAAATGTACCAGATTCTTCTAAAACAAAGGGAAGCGGGAAAGCTAATCGTTGTCGCCAGTCACAGCAGCGAGGATATCCGTGTCCTTTGCGACGAAATTTTTCATTTTGATAAGGGAAAGATGATCGATCACCAGATCGCAGAAAAGTAGTTCAAAGTAGATTGAAGCTTGTTTGAAGTGACATTGAAGTTGACTTTGAAGTGATATTGAAGTTGACTTTGAAGTGACATTGAAGAAAAACTTAAATGACATTGAAGTTTTAAGACAAAGCATGAGTCTGTATATATAAGATGAAAAATCATCACTTCACAGTTTTATTAAATTAAAGCGAAAAAGTGCTTGACAACTAAAACGTTGAAGAATATAATAAAAAACAGCTAAATGACAAAAAAATAAAAGCAAAGGATAATCAATGGTGATTACACAAGACCTTGATTTCCTTTGCTCTTTTTTGTAATTAGGCAGTAAAGGGCAGCCCTTGGGCAGCGAAAGGAGCAGATTATGAGAAAAAACAAAGCACTTGCATTGGCGCTTGCAGCGGCGATGACAGCATCGATGACACCGATCACGGCAATGGCTGATGAGACAGAGGGGTTAACTTCCTATTATACTTATCAGACTGCTGTGAATGAGATGGAGACATTCTGCGTACAGAATGCGCAGAACGCAAAGGAATTGCAGGTTCTCACAAACTGTATCGATGGACTTCTTTCCATGAATACAAAGGGCGAGCTGATCCCGGGTATTGCAAAGGAGTGGGGCAGTGAGGACAATGGTAAGACATGGACATTTAAGTTAAGAGATGATGCAACATGGTTGATTATCAGGGCAATGAAATGGCAAAGCTGACTGCTATGGATTTTGCATATGGTCTTGAGTTTACCTTAAATTATTGGAAAAATGGAGCCACAAATACCTCGATGCCGATTGAACTGATTGAGGGAGCTTCTGAGTACTATGAGTACACTAAAGGTCTTGATGAAGAGACAGCGATGAATATTGATATTCAGGAGTTTCTTGACATGACAGGCATTTCAGTACCAGATGATTACACATTTGTTGTAAGCTGTCTTGCAGAGAAGCCATATTTCGATACAGTATGTACATATGCTTGTATGTATCCAATCTCAGGTGCACTTCTTGAGAGCATTGGAGCAGATGGATATCTTGCAGCAAGCTACGATCAGATCTGGTATGATGGTCCGTATACTATCACAGAGTATATTCAGGGAAATGAAAAGATTCTGACAAGAATGATTCATGGTATGACACAGACAGCACCACCTTCGATGAGGTTGTAATTAAGATGGTAGATTCTCTTGATACTGCATTCCAGCTGTATCAGACAGGAGAGCTTGATGCTGTTGAGCTGACAGAGAGTAATGTTAAGATTATCTACGAGGATGAGAATAACGAGTATCATGATCAGATGGTTGAGACTCGCCGGATAAGTATTCCTGGCAGATGAAGTTCAATTATAATAAATTAGATGCAGAAGGAAACCCAGATACAAATTGGAACACAGCAATCGCAAATCTGGCATTTAGAAAGAGTCTGTATTATGGACTGGATCTGGAAAGCTACTATGCAAGAACAAATGCAATCAACCCATTAAAGTGTGAGAATAATGCCTACACAATGAGAGGTCTGTGTACCACATCAGACGGAACTGATTATGTTGATCTTGTTCTTGATAAGTTAGGCATCGGTGATTACAATGGCGAGACAATGGTTCGTCTTGATGCAGATAAGTTTGCTGAGTATAAGGCACAGGCAATTGAAGAACTGACAGCAGCAGGAGTTACCTTCCCGATTCAGTGTGATTACTACATTGCAAGCGGAAACCAGACACAGGCAGATACAGCACAGGTATTAAAGCAGGCATTTTCCGCATCACTTGGCGATGACTTTATCGTATTAAACATCAAAGAATATGTTAGCAGCTTTGCGCAGGAAGTAAGAATCCCACATCTGTTCTCTATTGCAATCAGTGGATGGGGTGCTGACTATGGTGATCCTCAGAACTTCATGGTTCAGGAACCTACGGAAACGATAACGCATATTTCTCAGCAAACTATACTTTTGCAAATGAGCTGACAGAAGAGACAGCGCCAGAGCTTGTAGAGACATATAAGACCTTTACAGATATGGTAGAGAAGGCAGATGCAATCACCGATAACATGGACAATCGTTATGAGGCATATGCAGAGGCAGAGGCTTACATGATCGAAAATGTGCTTTCACTTCCATTATATTATAACATTCATTGGCAGCTGACTCATGTAAATGATTACAGCAAGATTTATAGTCTGTATGGTATTGTAAGTGGTTATCGTTATGTAAACTTTGAGACATCCAAAGAACCATACACCACAGAGCAGTATGATGCTTTTGAAGCAGCTGCAAACTAAAAAAAAGAGTCGTCTCGTATGAGGCGGCTCTCTTTTTGACCTGCTCTAAAAATAAAAAAGACACCGTGATATTTCACGGTGCCACATGTTAGCAGCGCTACCAGGATTCGAACCTGGAAAATGCTGGAGTCAGAGTCCAGTGCCTTACCGTTTGGCGATAGCGCTTTAAACAACATGTTTATGATAATACAGGATTGTCCAAATGTCAAGCATTTTTTTTGAAAAATATATAAAATTTTGCTTTCTTTTCCCAAAAGGAAATGATATAATCAAAAGGAGCTGTTTTATGCTCTGGATGGAGGAACGAATATGTATACATTTACCAGCAGGGTTCGTTTCAGTGAGACGGACGAGAATGGAAAGCTGTCACTCGCAGGCATTATGAATTATCTTCAGGACTGCAGTGTCTTTCACTCAGAAGATGTAGGCAATGGAACGGATATGCTTAAAAAGCGTGATCGGGTGTGGCTTTTAAATTCCTGGCAGATCATTATAAAAGAGCGTCCAAGATGCTGTGAATACATTGAAATCGGGACACAGGCGTACCAGTTTAAGGGAACGCTTGGCAAGCGAAACTTCTGCATCCAAAGACAAGATGGGACACAGTGTGTTGTAGCAAACTCAAACTGGGTGTTAGTTCAAAAATCGCAGATGCGTCCGGTGCGCATCACGGAGGAGGACAGCAGCCCTTACGAGCTTGGAACACCACTTGACATGCCATATGCAGATCGAAAGATTGCAGCACCAAAGGAAGGCATCGTCATGGAACCTATAACTGTGCGCACCGAACATTTAGACAGCAATCATCATGTGAATAACACGCAGTATGTATTGATGGCAAGCCGTTACCTGCCGTCTGATTTTTCACTGCATCAGGTGCGTGCCGAATACCGTTATCAGGCACTTTTAGGTGATACGATGATTCCTGTTGTCACAAAAGAAGAAGATGGACAGATTATTGTCCAGTTAAAAAAGGATGAGCAGACTGCATATGCAGTAGTTGCTTTTCAGTAAAAGAAGATCACCGACAAAAACTTTGGATGTCGGCTGAATCATACAGAGAGCCGCGCAAACGGCAGAATGAGAGGAAATATGATCGAATTAGGAAAGATGCAGACGCTTACTGTGCTTCGTATTAAGGATTTTGGCGTCTATCTGGGACATGAAGGAGAAAAAGAGAGCGTGCTGCTTCCAAGAAAGCAGGTTCCGGAAGGAACAAAAGAGGGAGATGAGATCGAGGTATTCGTATACAAGGATTCCATGGATCGTATCATTTCCACAACAAGAAGACCACTTCTTGTAATGGACGAGATGGCAGTTCTGACTGTTAAGGAAAAGACAAGAATCGGTGCATTCTTAGATTGGGGACTTGAGAAGGATCTTCTTCTTCCATTTAAAGAGCAGACAGTTCCTGTAAGAAGAGGAGAGCATTGTCTGGTTGCATTGTATCTTGATAAGAGTAAGCGTCTTTGTGCAACAATGAAGGTGTACGAGCGTCTTCACAGTGACAGCCCATATCAGAAGGGAGATCAGGTAACAGGTACTGTTTACCGCGTAAATCCTGAGATTGGTGTGTTTGTTGCGGTAGATAACCGTTACTTTGGTTTGATCCCAAAGAAAGAAATTTACGATAATTACCGTACCGGAGATCAGGTTAATGCACGTGTCACAGAGGTGCGTTCTGATGGAAAGCTGAATCTGGCAGTTCGTGATAAGGCATATCTGCAGATGGATACAGACAGCGAGACGATTTTAAAATGCAATGGAGTCTTTTGGCGGATATCTGCCATTTGGCGAGAAGCAGAGCCGGATAAGATTAAAAGAGAACTGAAGATGAGCAAGAATGCATTTAAGCGTGCACTTGGTCATCTGCTCAAGGAAGGAAAGATTGAGATCGGCGAGAATCGTATTGAATACAGAAAAGAGAAGTGAGTATGACGAAAACAGCAAAATTAAATTTGACGTTTCTGATTCTTGCGATCTTTTCAATTGGAGGCTCATATGCCTATGTGCTCTTGACAAATGGCATGGAGCTTCCAATTTACGCAGATCTTTTAGTGGCACAGCTTCTGATCCTTCTGCCTGCATGGGGATATACAAAAAAGGAGCATATCAACCTTTATAAAGAGATTCGTCATCGCCGTTTGCGTTTTGGCGCACTTCTTTGTCTGGTTGGCATCACTCTTTTATCAATGCCGCTTTTATCATTCTTGAATCTGTTTAGCTCACTTTTTGTGCCGAATGCAGCTGCAGGGCTTGCAGAGCAGATGACAGGCGGTCCGGGATGGATGAATATTTTATTTCTGGCTGTTATTCCTGCATTTAGCGAAGAATTTGTTTTCAGAGGCGTCTTTTTCCATGGATACAGAAGCCATGGCTTTTGGAAGGCAGCACTTATGAGCGGATTGATCTTTGGATTAATGCATCTAAATTTTAACCAGTTCTCATATGGCTTTGTGCTTGGTGTTATTTTTGCAGCTGTCGTAGAAGCGTCAGGAAGTATTTATGCATCCATGGCAATTCATTTTCTGATTAATTTTCAGTCAGCACAGGCAATAAATGCACTGACATCGCTTACTGCATCAGGTGTGGAAGAGGAAGGAATGCTTGAAATTTCAGGAGCTTTTAAGCAGACCTATCTTGTTACAACAGTAATTGTTGTAGGTATTGTAGCTATTGTGACTACAGCGCTTGTTGTTGTATTAGTGAAGCTTTTAGCGAAGCTGTGTGACAGAGAGGACTACTTTGCGTGGGTTCTTAATGGCGGAGAGAAAAAAGCACTTCAAAAAAGAGGTACTAGCAGACTGATTGATCCATTTTTTATTGGTGCAGCAGCAATATGTATTTTATTTATGGTCAGCCGTCTTTTGATGTAGAACTGCCAGAGCTTCGTAGATGATCTAAATAAGTATGAATAAGCTGGTAGCAGTCTTTTGCCTCCCGCACAGAGCAGGAGGCAAGAAGAAGCCCAATATCGCGGCGGACACGGTAATGTTCCGGTTCAGCAACGATATTTTGCATGATGGGTATAGTATCATCTGGCTTTTCGAGTCCTTCAAGCAGGTAATCGTAGGAAATATGTGTTTTTTCGTGAAGGCGGTTCATAATGCTTCGCGATACAGGGCGCGTGCCGCGCTCAAGTGCACCGAGATAGCTGGGTGAGATGCCAAGCAGTTTGGCAAACTCAGATTGTGTCATACCTAGTGCAATTCGTTCATTACGGATACGGTGGCCGATCAGTATTGAGTATGAGGATTCATAAGAAATCATAAAAAAACTCCGTTTCTGTATAATAAAAGGTACTTTGAGAAGAATTATAGGATAATAAGAAGAGAAAAGAAAGGAAAATCCCTCGCAGGATTTTGCTTTCTTTGTTGTTTAAGGAGAAAATATGCTACAAAAACTTACAATTCGACAAAAAAAGCTTGCCGAATATCTGCTGATTGTGGCAGGTACGGCAGTTATGGCAGTATCACTTCAGTTTTTCCTAGATCCAGATGGAATGGTCCCGGGTGGTTTTACCGGAATTGCAATTATAGTAAAGGAACTGACAAAGGGAATTGTTCCTGATGGTGTTCCGCTGTGGGTAACGAACCTGGTCTTAAATGTGCCAATGGTTCCTATTGTATTAAAGATCAATGGATGGGACTTTGCAAAGCGCACAGTGTGGGATCACTTCTCCTTTCTTTTTGGCTTGCAGTGATACCATATGTACAGCTGATGGAGGAACCTGATCTGTTTTTGACATCTGTTTTTGGCGGTGTCAGCATGGGTATCGGCGTTGGTCTTGTTTTTTTAGGAAAGGGAACTACAGGCGGTACTGATATGTGCGGTGCAATTTTACATCATTTCTTTCCTCATATTTCATTGCCAAAGCTGATGCAGCTGCTTGATGTAGTTATTACATCAGTCGGCATTATGGTTTTTGGCATTCGCGTTGCCCTTTACTCTATTATAGTAGTTTATCTGACGGCGAAAATTTCAGATCGAATCATGGAGGGAAGTACTTCAGCCAAAATGCTTTATATCATTTCGGATCAGTCAACGTTGATTGCTGAGAAAATTATGGAGAAGATTGGCAGAGGTGTCACTGGACTGCAGGGAAGAGGCATGTACACAAATCAAGACAAAACTATTCTCATTTGTGTTATATCTCCTCGTGAAATTGCTCGTATAAAAGATGTCGTTTTGGAAGCGGACAGCAAGGCTTTTGTGATAGTAAATGACTCGAGAGAAGTATTAGGCGAAGGTTTTGTGGAAATTCAATAAAAATGCCGTTTTCAACCCACTAATAAAATGTGAAAATTAGGTGTACAACATATATAAAAATGTCGTTGCTTTTTGGTGAAAAACAGTATGGTAAAAAATTATGAAATCATGTATTATAATCATATCAGAAAACTGACTGTCAACAGTTTCGAAAATTAGGGAGGAAATTCAAAATGGCAAGTTTGTCTTTAAAGAATGTAACTAAGGTTTATCCTAACGGCTTTGTCGGCGTTAAGGATTTCAACCTTGAGATCGCAGATAAGGAATTCATCATCTTCGTAGGACCGTCTGGTTGTGGTAAGTCTACTACTCTTCGTATGATCGCAGGTCTGGAGGAAATTTCTTCTGGTGAGTTAAAGATTGGTGATAAGGTCGTTAACGACGTAGAGCCAAGGATAGAGATATCGCAATGGTATTCCAGAACTACGCTCTGTATCCGCATATGTCTGTATATGATAACATGGCATTCGGTCTTAAGTTAAGAAAAGTTCCGAAGGCTGAGATTGATAAGCTGGTTCATGAGGCAGCTAAGATCCTTGATATCGAGCATCTGCTTGATCGTAAGCCGAAGGCTCTTTCCGGTGGTCAGAGACAGCGTGTTGCTATGGGTCGTGCAATCGTGCGTGAGCCAAAGGTATTCCTGATGGACGAGCCTCTGTCCAACTTGGATGCAAAGCTTCGTGTACAGATGAGAATCGAGATCTCCAAGCTGCATCAGAGATTAGGTACAACCATCATCTACGTAACACATGACCAGACCGAGGCTATGACTCTGGGTACCAGAATCGTTGTTCTTAAGGATGGTGTTATCCAGCAGGTAGATACTCCGCAGAACCTGTACGATAAGCCGGCTAACAAGTTCGTTGCTGGATTCATCGGTTCTCCGCAGATGAACCTGATCGATGCTAAGGTTGTTCAGGTAGGCAACCAGGTACATGTTCAGTTTGGTAACGCTGATATCACTCTTCCAGATGAGAAGGGTAAGGTATTAGTTCAGAAGGGTTATGTTGGTAAGGAAGTTTGCTTCGGTATTCGTCCAGAGGATATCCATGATGGCGATATGAGCAACTATCCGGGTGCTACTCTGACTGCTACAATCCGTGTATACGAGCTTCTGGGTGCTGAGGTATTCCTGTACTTCGATATCAACGAGACAAGCTTCACCGCTCGTGTAAGCCCAAGAACAACTGCTAGACCGGGCGATACTCTGACTCTGGGTCTTGACCTGAGCAGAATCCATATCTTCGATAAGGATAGCGAGCTGGTTGTATTAAACTAATTGAAATAAATTAAGATTTTGGGGAAAGTGTAAAAAATTTAACATTTTCCCCCTTTTTTTCTCGAAAAATGTTATACAATATAAGAAGGAATGGCGGTAAGCTGTGAAAACTATAAGCTGCTACGGCGGCGGAATGTGAGGAAAGTATGATTTCGAACCAGATTTTGCAAAGTACAATTGAAGGGCTGAAAAATATCGCACGAATTGATTTGTGTGTATGCGATACCGACGGAAACATGCTGGCATCTACGTTTGGTGATCCGGAGATTACCACGGAGACCATCGTGAATTTTACGTTGTCGCCGGCAGACAGCCAGGTAGTTGCTGGATTCCAGTTCTTTAAGGTATTTGATGAGCACCAGCTTGAATATGTAATGCTGGCAAAGGGAGGCAGTGACGATGTTTACATGGTAGGAAAGATTGCAGCATTCCAGGTACAGAACCTGTTAGTTGCATACAAAGAGCGTTTTGACAAGGATAACTTCGTTAAGAACCTGCTTCTTGATAACCTGCTGTTGGTAGATATCTATAATCGCGCAAAGAAGCTTCATATTGAAGTATCTGCGAAGAGAGTTGTCTATGTAATAGAGACAAAGAATGAGAAGGATGTCAATGCACTTGAGACGGTACGCAGCCTGTTTACCGGAAGAGTAAAGGATTTCATCACTGCAGTTGATGAGAAGAATATCATCGTTGTTCGCGAGGTAAAGCCGGGTGAGACACAGGATGATCTTGAGAAGACAGCTCAAGTTATGGTTGATATGCTTAATACCGAGGCAATGAGTCAGGTGCATGTTGCATATGGAACTGTTGTAAATGAGTTAAAGGAAGTTTCCAGATCCTACAAAGAGGCAAAGATGGCACTTGATGTTGGAAAGATCTTCTTTAGCAACAAGAACGTTGTTGCTTACGCTAAGCTTGGCATTGGCCGTCTGATTTATCAGCTTCCGATTCCGCTGTGCCGTATGTTTATCAAGGAGATTTTTGATGGCAAGTCTCCAGATGAGTTTGACGATGAGACATTGACCACAATTAATAAGTTCTTTGAGAACAGCCTGAATGTATCTGAGACATCCAGACAGCTGTATATTCACAGAAATACACTTGTATATCGTCTGGACAAGCTTCAGAAGAGACTGGATTAGACCTGCGTGTATTTGAGGATGCGATTACCTTTAAGATTGCGCTTATGGTTGTGAAGTATATGAATTATATGGAGAAAAACTAAGGCTCCAGCGTAGAAAAACCGGGGGAAACGGACGTAAGAGTCTGTTTCCCCTTCTGGTTTTGCATACAAAAGTATTGACGGACAGATTTTGGTCATGCTAATAGCATTGATAGATCTGACTGTTCAGAGGAAAGGTGGATGCAAGTGGAAGAAAAAAACAGACAGTTAAATGAAGATGCTGAAACAATAGAGGAAAAAAATGAGCTTCAAACAGGCAAAAAGAAACACAGAAAAAATAATTTTGCAGCAGGTATGGCAGTAGGTGCGGCAGCAGCGATCATGGGCTGTTCGCTGGCAGGTATATATTTCAGCCGTCATTATCGTTACAGTTCGCTCGCAACAGCATATTCATCGAGAGGAACGAAGACAGCAACATCATCTACAGTCGAGTCACAGAATCAGGAGGCCATCACAGATGAGCTGATGACAAAATTAAAGCTTCTTGAACAGTGTGCCGATGATTACTTTTTATTTGATACGGCAGATGCTAAGGATTATCAAGATAACATTTATAAAGGTTTTATGAATGCGCTTGATGATCCATATTCATGCTATTACACGGCAGATGAATATCAGACACTGATGGAATCAACAAGTGGAAGCTATGAGGGAATAGGTGTTGTTGTATCACAGAATGTTCAGACAAAGATCATTACTGTTGTGCGGCCGTTTGAGGGCTGTCCTGGTGCCGAGGCCGGTATGCTTCCGGGCGATATTTTAATAGAGGTTGCCGGGAATGATGTAAGCGGCATCGACGTAAGTACTGTTGTTTCCTGGATCAAGGGAGAGGGCGGTACTACAGTTGATATACGCGTATATCGTGAGTCAGAAGATAAGTATTATGATTTTACTGTTGAGCGAAGAAAAATTGAAGTTCCGACAGTTGCATATGAGATGTTAGAGGACAATATTGGCTATGTTCAGGTGACAGAGTTTGATGAGGTTACGTCAGACCAATATATAGCAGCAGTTGATGATTTAAAGGCACAGGGCATGGAAGGTCTGATTGTAGATATTCGTGACAATCCTGGAGGTCTGTTAAGCTGCGTTGTAGATATGCTTGACTACATGCTTCCGGAAGGCACCATTGTTTATACAGAGGATAAAAATGGAGAAGGAGATACCTATACGTCCGATGCAGAGCATTATTTCGATCTTCCGCTTGCTGTGCTCGTAAATGGAAACAGTGCGTCAGCATCTGAGATTTTTTCGGGTGCCATTCAAGATTATGAGACAGGAACAATCATCGGAACACAGACATTTGGAAAAGGAATCGTGCAAAGCATTTTGCCATTTAACGATGGAAGCGCAATTAAAATCACAGTATCACGTTATTTTACACCGCGCGGCACATGTATACACAAAGAAGGCATCACCCCAGATGTAGAGGTAGAGCTAAACGAAGAACTTAAGACAAAACTGACAATCGAAAAAAGTGAGGATAATCAGCTGCAAAAAGCAATAGAAAATGTGAAAGAGCAGATTGCGGCGGAGTGACGTAAGAAGTCCGTAAGAAAAAAGTTATGGTATTTTGTACGAAAATGAGGTACAATCATTTTTGATGTAATCGCTGAGGAAAGTTACGAAAGGGCGCCGATTTAATAAAATACGCCGGGGAAGTCCCCGACAGATTGGAGAAACATGAGTCAGAAAGATACAGAAAAAAACAAACGAAAAAAGAAAAAAGGCACAGGCCTGATTGTAGTTTGTGTGACACTGCTGATTCTTTTATTTGCTGTACTAATCATTTTGATTTGGCAGATCAGCCGTGTAGGAAACGGAGAGACTGTCGGTTTTGGTGGAAAAACAGGCAATACGCAGGCAGTATCACAAAATACGCCTTCTGTGACGCAGGAGCTGCGCTGACAAGTTCATCAGGAAGCGAGACAAATGGCGAGGAGGCTCAGACGCAGGCGCAGACAGAAGCTGCACAGGCTGAGTCTGCAGCTAGCCAGAGTGAGGCAGCAGGACAGCCAACTATGATGGAGCCTCAGACATATGAGAATGATGCGAATGGAAATATGATTGTTCCAGAGCGTCAGGCAGGTTCTATGGAAACAGAGCCGGCATGGGAATATGTACTGGAAAAGACTGGTGATAGTGTACTTGATGATGCTAATTATTTGGCAGCGATGTATGATTATGATGGTGCAATCGCAAAGATCCAGTCAGTATCAGGATATGAGAGCAACGCAGCTTATACAGCAGCCATTGCAGATTATGAGCAGAGAAAGAGCGAGGCTGTTGTCTACGCAGATAACAGCACAATTCCTCATATTTCTTCCATACGCTTGTTGTTGATACAAGCAGAGCCTTTGATGATAACATCGCAATCAGCAAGCAGGATGGTATGAATAAGGTAAAGGATTACAATTATGTAATGACTACCATAGATGAGTTTTGCCGTATTCTTGAAGAAATGTATACAAGAGGATATGTGCTTGTAAGCATATATGATGTGGCATCATATGAGACACAGGCAGACGGCACACAGGTTATGAAGCATCAGCCGATTTATCTTCCGGAAGGAAAGAAGCCATTTGTTTTGTCTGTTGATGATGTAAGCTACTACGAATACATGACAGGTCATGGCTTTGCAAGCAAGCTTGTTGTTGGTGAGGATGGAACTCCGACAAGTGAATATACAAATCCAGATGGCAGCCTAAGCTATGGTTCATATGATGTTGTTCCGATTCTTGATGATTTTGTTGAGACTCATCCAGACTTTTCATATCGCGGCGCTAAGGGTATCATTGCTCTGACTGGATATGAGGGTATTTTTGGATATCGTACAAGTGATTTCTGGTACAACAGCAACTGCGATTACTTTGATCAGTATTTCTCATGGAATCTGGAGAACAACTTAAAGAAGAAGCAGACTATGTATCAGCCAAATCCTAATATCGAGCAGGATAAGGAGAGCGCAAAGCAGGTAGCACAGGCATGTCGTGACGATGGATGGCTGTTTGCAAGTCATACATGGGGTCACAACAAGGTCGGTGATTCTGGATCATATGAGCGTTTTGAGTCTGATTCCCATTTGTGGGATCGCGAGGTAAAGCCGCTTCTTGGTGATGTTGATATAATCATTTATCCGCAGGGCGAAGATTTGTATGAGGGCTCCTGGAGAGGCTATGATCCTGCAAATCAAAAGTATCAGCTGTTAAAGGAGTTAGGATTTAACTACTTCTGCAGCGTTGACTCAAACCTTGGATGGACACAGCTTGGAAATGAATATTTCCGTATGGGCCGTGCTAATGTAGATGGACAGCGTATGTGGGAGGCAATCAGTTCATATGTAGATCCGTCATCAGGTGCAAAGGATCGTTTGTCAGCATTGATTGATTCAAGATTAGTATTTGACTGGTCCAGACCAACGCCGGTAACAAAGTAAAAACGAGAAGTCTGGCATATATGGACGTCAAGACAAAGACAGAAAGGCAGACAAAAGAGATGGTAAAAGAGACTGTATTTAAAGAAAGAGCACAAAAGGTTTTGGCATCAATGAAGGAAAATGGCATGGATCAGCTTATTGTAAGCGATCCTGCTCCATCAATTATTTGATGGGAAGACTCATGAACCCTGGCGAGCGTCTGATGGTTCTTGTATTTGATGCAGCAGCTGGCAAGACTGAGCTTGTAATCAGCAAGCTGTACCCACAGGGAGATAATCCGATTTGGCCGGTTACGTATGTTGATGACGTTGATGACTGCGTTGCAATTCTTTCTGAGAAGATTGCAGAAACTGGCGTGATTGGCATTGATAAAAACTGGGCAGCAAAGTTTTTGCTTCGTCTTATGGAGCTTCGTCCAAATCTGACCTACAAAAATGGCTCCTATATCATTGATAAGATTCGCCAAATCAAGACAAAAGAAGAGCAGGACTTCATGATTGAGGCATCCAGATTAAACGATTTGGCAGTAGAGCGTTTGATTAAAGAGGTCAACAAGGGCTATACAGAGAAAGAACTTGCCGATAAGCTGCTTGATATTTATCACGATCTTGGTTCAGAAGGATTTTCCTTCTATCCGATCTGTTGCTATGGCGCAAATGCTGCTGATCCACATCACAGCAACGACGATTCTACAGGAAAATCTGGCGACAGCGTAATTCTTGATATTGGATGCTTGTGGAACGGATATTGCTCCGATATGACAAGAACCGTATTCTTAGGTTCAGCAAGCGAAGAGCAAAAGAAAGTTTACAACATCGTAAAGACAGCTAACGAGCGTGCAATCGCAGCAGTAAAGCCGGGTGTTCGCTTCTGTGATGTAGATGCAGCCGCAAGAGATTATATAACAGAGCAGGGATATGGCCCATACTTTGTACATCGTACCGGCCATAACATCGGTCAGGAGGTTCATGAGGCAGGAGATGTCTCATCGGCAAATACAGATATATTAAAGCCGGGCATGACCTTTTCCATCGAGCCGGGTATCTACTTAACAGGAAATTTTGGTGTGCGTGTTGAGGATCTCGTTCTCGTAACAGAGGATGGATGCAAGGTGCTTAATCATTTTACCAAAGACATAATTGTAGTACCAGAAAAGTAAAACAATATATGACAGTGGTTTTACTCATTCATCAAACTATCGGGTAACTATATCAAACAACCAACATTGTTGAGAAAAAATATCAACAATGTTGGTTGTTTTTCTTTATAAAAGCTCGTATAATATGAAGTTAGATAATACTAACTTCTGGCGTCATAAACTTAACCAGAACACAGTTTCATCAATATAAAGAGAGGGGGAACGTCATGTTTCTGGAGATTAAAGGAATCAAAAAACATTTCGGCGAAGGCGACAGCCGTATCGAAGTGTTAAAGGGAATTGACATGGAGATTGAAAAAGGAGAATTATGCGTGCTTTTGGGGCCTTCAGGTTCTGGAAAATCAACACTGTTAAATATTATTGGGGGAATTGACAGTGCAGACAGCGGCTATATTGCAATTAATGGCGAAAAGACAGCGATATGGACGAAAAGACGCTGACATTGTACAGAAGAAAGCACCTAGGCTATGTCTTTCAGATGTATAATTTGATTCCCAATTTAAATATCAAGGAAAATGTAGAGGTTGGTGCTTATTTAAGTGACAACCCACTTGATGTAGATGATTTGTTAAAGACACTTGGTTTGTATGAGCATCGTCATAAGCTGCCGAATCAGTTATCAGGAGGACAGCAGCAGCGAACAGCTATAGGAAGAGCCATTGTCAAGAATCCAGATATTTTGTTGTGCGATGAGCCAACAGGTGCACTTGACTATGCAACATCAAAGGAGATTTTAAAACTAATCGAGCAGGTTAACCGCAAATATGGAAATACTGTTGTTATGGTAACACATAATAACGCAATAGAGAAGATGGCAGATCGCGTCGTAAAGCTTCATGATGGCCGTATTCGTGAGAATTGTCGCAATGAGACGCGTATGGCAGCGGAGGATCTGGAATGGTAAAGAAAAAATCAAATCCATTGAATAAACGTTTTCTTAGGGAATTGAAGAGCGAGGCTGGAAAATATATTGTTCTGTTTGTATTTATAGCAGGTGTGATCGCGCTTGTATCTGGATTTTTGGTTGCGAGCGGCAGCATGTCACAGGCCTATGATGAGAGTTTTGAAAAATATAATATTGAAGATGGAAATTTTGAGGTTAAAAGAGAGGCATCAAGCGGTCTGTTAGACGCCTTGCAAAAGGATGGAACAAAGATTTATCCAAACTTCTATAAAGAAGAACAGACAAAGAATGTGGAGAGTACGCTTCGTATTTTTAAGAAGCGTACAGAAATTGATCTTGAATGCCTGATGGAAGGAAGCTTTCCAGAAGATGAAAATGAGATTGCAATTGACCGTATGTATGCCGTAAATAATAAAATTTCTGTTGGTGATGTGATGGAACTTGGAGATGTGTCCTACACAATATGCGGTTTAGTGGCACTTTCTGATTACAGTGCATTGTTTTCATCCACGTCAGATATGATGTTTGACGCTGTGAGATTTGGTGTGGCTATTGTGACAGAGGATGGATTTAATAAAATCAACGATGATCATCTTCACTACAATTATTCATGGCGTTACAGCGAGCGTCCGGCAGATGAGAAAGAGGCAAAGACACTCAGCGAATCTTTCTTGAAAACTTTGTATGTAAATGCGCTTTTGAATCTGAACGGTGTCGAAGGCTTTATACCAGAGTATGTAAATCAGGCGATTATCTTTACCGGAGATGATATAAAGGGCGATAATGCTATGTTTACCGTATTTCTTTATATCGTCATTGCTATTATTGCGTTTGTATTTGCCGTGACTACCAGCAACACGATCAACAAGGAATCAGCAGTAATCGGTACACTTCGCGCGTCTGGCTACTCAAAGGGCGAGTTGATTCGTCATTATATGGCAATGCCGATGCTCATTGTCTTGATTGCAGCAGTGACTGGAAATATTTTAGGATACACTGTATTTAAAGGTTATATGGCAGCACTGTACTATGCAAGCTATAGCCTTCCGACTTATGTCACGATCTGGAACGCCGATGCATTTGTCAAGACAACAGTAATTCCAGTGCTTTTGATGTTTGCCATTAATTTTATTATGCTGGCAGAAAAGATGAGTCTTTCACCGCTTCGTTTCCTTCGTCGTGATTTGAGCCGCAGACAAAAGAAAAAGGCATTTCGCTTAAAGACTACGATTCCTATTATGAAGAGGTTCCGTATGAGAATCCTGTTTCAGAACATTCCAAACTATATCATTTTGTTTATCGGAATTTTGTTCGCAAACCTGATTTTATTGTTTGGATTTATGTTTGGACCGCTGCTTGATCATTTCGAACAGGAGATTACAACTCATCTTCTTGCAGAGCATCAGTATGTGCTTGTAAGCGAAGAAAAGACAGAAAATAAAGAGGCGGAAAGCTATGATGTGACGGTATTAAAGACACAGGAGGGAGCTACAAGAGCGAGGAAGTGATGGTGTATGGCGTGCAGGAAAACAGCGCCTACATAAAGAGCAGCATTGCAGATGATGAGGTATTGATTTCAAATGCCTATGCAAATAAGCAGCATATTAAAACAGGTGATACGATTACATTGCAGGAAGAGTATGGGGAGAAAACGTATTCCTTTACCGTTACGGGTATCTATACATATCCGGCAGCATTGTCTGTATTTATGAATTGTGATGCGTTTGAGAAAACATTTGAGAAGGGAAGCTATTATCCAGGATATTTTTCAAATGAAGAACTGACTGATTTGACGCAGAAAAACATTGCAATGACTATATCGAAGGAAGATTTGACAAAGACCTCCAGACAGCTTCGATTGTCAATGGGCGGTATGGCTGTTCTCTTCCAGGGCTTTGGCGTGATCATGTTTGCACTGCTTTTGTATCTGCTCTCAAAGGTAGTAATCGAGAAAAATGCGCAGTCAATTTCCATGGCAAAGATTTTAGGATACAGTGACAAGGAAATCAACCGCTTATATATTCGTACCACAACAATCGTATCAGTTGTTTCACTTGTAGTGACAATAGGGTTATGTATTGTGCTACTGAAGGTTATCTGTGAGGTTGCGTTTGCAGAGTATTCTGGTTATCTGGAATTTTATATGGAACCGCTAGATCTGTTAAAAGTTCTTGCAGCCGGACTAATCACGTATGCCGTGATCTCATTCTTCCAGATCAAAAAATCAAGGCAATTCCGATGACAGATGCACTCAAAAATGTGGAGTGAAGCACAATCATCGAAGTCCTTGCCAAGTGTTGTGAACAGTTTTATGGCTCAAGCACGCGTTTCATATCCTCCGGTAACGCGCCTCAAAGCAAAGAGGCACATGAGTGATCGGATGCTCAAAGGAAAGACAGCATGAGTGGAGCGCCTGACGTGTGATAAATTCCATATCTGGATTGTAGAGGTAATCACCGACAAGCGGAAAGCCTAAATATTTCATATGAATCCGTATCTGATGGGTGCGGCCTGTCTCAAGCTGTAAAGAGACAAGGCTGTGCCCATTTTTTGTTTCTAATGTTTTGTAATGAGTTACGGCGCGTTCTCCGTGTTCAAAATCTACACAGCGCTCAATTATAGAGCCAGGCTTTCTTGAGAGCGGTGCAGTTATTGTGCCAGACGCAGGAGTAACGACACCGCGCACAATCGCCAAATATTCACGCGTAATTGCATGACGAACAGCCATATCAGAAAGAACGGCAGAGGAGAGCATATTTTTGGCAATTACTGTAAGCCCTGAGGTATCTCGGTCTAAGCGGTTTGTGCAGCGAAAGATAAAATTGCCGCTGTCACGGTAGTACCAGGCAAGAGCATTTGCCAGTGAATTATAATAATTGTCCATAGAAGGATGAATAGGCATTTTAGCCGGCTTATTTGCAACAAGAATATCCTCATCCTCGTAGACAATTGAAAGAGGAAGCTTTACAGGAGGCACATGGTAGGAGGAATGCTCCTCAACAATATGTACTGTCAGAATGTCGCCTTCATGAAGAGGTGTGTTTGTGCGGCTTGGCGTGCCATTTATAAGAAGATGTTCCATGTTTTTGCGAAGCCGCGTCAAAAGGTGAGAGGAAAAGCCGCGGCGCGATAAAAACTGATCTGCGCGCAGGTCACTTTCTTCAATCGAGACGGTATAAGTAAGAGTTCGGTCCATAAAATGCCTTTCTTTAAGATTTTTTTGTGGGCGGCCATGGAAGCTGAGCAAGCACAATTGCCAGAAAAACAATAGCACATCCTGTAAGCTCACGTGCCGATAAGGTTTGACCAAGAATCAGCCAGCCGGCAAGAACAGATATAGCAGATTCCAGACTCAAAATAAGAGATGCGATAGTTGGATTCATACCCTTTTGTCCTATAATTTGAAGAGTATAGCCGACACCGCAGGAGAGAACACCAGCGTACAAAATAGGAGCCCATGCTGCAAGGATAGAAGAAAGTGATGGTTGCTCAAAAATAAATGCCGGAATAAGACATACGACTGCGCATACAAAAAACTGTATACACGATAAAGCCACACCATTACAGCGCGGTGAAAAATAGTCTATTACTAAGATATGCACGGCAAATAAGAAAGAGCCGGCAATCAAAAGAAGATCACCCTTTCCAATAGAGCCAAAACCATCAGGAACGCTTAACAGATACAAACCGCCAACTGCCAGTGCGACACTAAGCCATACAAGCGGGCTGCAGCGTTTCTTTAAAAATAGACTAAGAATCGGCACAAGAACAATATAGATAGCAGTCAGAAAGCCAGCTTTTCCGACGCTTGTGTAGGAAATTCCAATCTGTTGAAGGGAAGAAGCAGCCGCTAGCACAATACCACAGCATAGCCCGCCGAAGAATAATGTTTTTCGATCAATTGACGATGATGCGTGAGTTATGTCTGACTGATTCAATTGGTTTGCTGGTGATACTTCAGAAGAGTTTGTGCGGTTTTGAAAGAAAAAGATGCAAGGGATCAGAAAAAGTGCACCAATCGCAGATCGTATTCCATTAAACGTAAACGGCTTAACATAGTCCATGCCTACGCTTTGTGCGACAAAAGCAGATCCCAGATAGCCGCAGTCAAAAGCAGCAAAAATGAGTTCTTTAATTGAGAGCGTTTCATAAAAATCCTTTCATGATAATAAAAATAAGAGTGGATTGTATTTGCCAACAATCGTTATCCATGGTATCATACTTTCTAGTTGGGGTCAAAGGATTTGTTTAAGACAAAAGCCCAATAGATTGGAGGATTAAACGTGGAATATTTTAAAGAGCCTGCAAACGCTGTCTATCAAAGCGGTGCAAAAAATCCATTTCTGCCGCTGAATATTTATATCCCTGATGGAGAGCCAAAGGTATTTGATGGAAGAGTTTATCTGTATGGCTCAAAGGATGAGTTTGACGGCGAGTATTGCTGCCACAAGTTTCATGTATATTCAGCACCTGTATCAGATTTGACCGAGTGGACCGATCACGGCCCAGTGCTTGCATCAACCGATGAGTACGAAAAAGAGGGCATCAAAAAAGGCGTGCCGTGGTCAAATGGGCTTTTATGGGCGCCAGATGTTACAAAGAAAGGCGAGTTGTATTATTTCTATTTCTGCCTTTCAGATGGAACAGAGGGTGTTGCAAAAAGCAAGAACCCATACGGACCATTTGAGGATGCTGTGCAGATAACGATGGGAGGAAAGCCAATCGAAGGCATTGATCCGTCTGTTTTGGAGGACAACGGAAAATATTATTACACCTGGGGTCAGGGCCACTGCCATATGGCAGAATTAAATGATGATATGTGTACACTGAATCCAGATACATATGAGGAAGCATTGATCAATAAGGATGATGATGGTCATGGTTTCCATGAGGCATCATCACTTCGCAAGGTAGGTGATCATTATGTTATCGTGTACGCAAGTGAATTTATTGATGAAACACACCGTAATGGCGGTCATCCGACAAATCTTGACTATGCAGTAAGCAAATCTGTTGCTGGTCCGTATGTAAGAAAAGGCCGTATAATCGACAATACAGGAATTGATCCGCAAAGTTGGAATAATCATGGCTCAATCGTGAAGATAGAAAATCAGTGGTATGTATTCTATCATGGTTCCTCAAACAACACAAAATATGCGCGCCGTGCACGTGTTGAGCGTATTGAGGTAGATGAAGAGAGAGGAATTATCGAGCAGGTAGAGATGACCTCACAGGGATTTTCACATGGACTAGATGCCACGGCAGGTATTGAGGCAGGCTGCAGTGCGGTCTGACTGGCGGAGCATATATTACCGAGAAAGAAGGACGCTTCCCACTTGTACATATCACCGATGGCTGCAGCGTAAAATGGCGCTATATCGAGTTCTTGGAGGATGCCAATTGGGCAATTGAGATCGAAGGAACAGCTCTGAAGGAATGTGGAATTAGCATTCTGGCAAATGGTGAGTCAGTTGGTGTGATCAATATAGAGGATATCCATCAGGAAACAACATGGAAAGCGCCAATCGAACTCAATAAGAGTGGTCGGTATGAGATTGAACTTCAATTCTTTGCTGAAGGGGAAGAAGACTTGTTTGAATTAGACCGCATTCGTTTCGTGAAAAACAAAATTAATTAAAAAATGAACAGGAGAGAAAAAATGGTAAAGCATGTAATTTTATGGACATTAAAGAATGAGTATTCAAAAGAAGAAAAAGAAGCAATCAAGGCAGAAATCAAAGCTGGTCTTGAGGGACTTGCAGGTCAGATTCCGGGATTGTTAGAGATTCATGTTAACATAAATGGACTGGAAAGCTCAAATGCAGATTTGATGCTTGATTCTACATTTACTGACGAGGCAGCATTAAAGGGCTACTCCGTACATCCGGCTCACGTTGCAGTTGCAAATGGAAAGGTAAGACCACACACTGCAATCCGTTCCTGCTTAGATTTTACAGTATAATAAAAAAGCTCGGAAGCATTTTATCATTTGCTTTCGAGCTTTTTCTTCTAATTATGCAAGAGCCTTTCCGAGTTCCTCGCATGCTGCCTTAGCATCCTCATCAGGAGCATCATTGCAAATAACGAAATCACACGCCATTACAGCGCCGTCATTGCGGCAGGTCTCATCCCAATTGCGCATCCACTCACCATCTCCCCATCCATAGGAGCCAAACAGAGCGATCTTCTTGCCGGACAGCTTTGATTCGCAAGCTGTAAACATCGGCTCAAACTCATCCTCTTCAAGCTGCTCAGCACCCATAGAAGGGCATCCAAATGCAATTGCATCAAACTCATCCATCTTGTCAGCATCAAATTCAGCAGCAGTAAAAGTAGTTACGTCAGCGCCGGCATTTCTAGCTCCATCTGCTACGCTTTCTGCCATCTGCTCTGTATTTCCTGTTCCACTCCAATAAACAATAGCTACTTTGCTCATAATATTCTCCTTTAAAATAAAATTTATTTGTCAAATCAGTCAGGCACTTATGCGCTGACTGTCAACTGGCGAAGATCCTTTCCCTGTTCCCACATTTTACGGTAAATCTGCTTGCATTTGCAGTAGCGCCTAAAGGTTTTAACTGCATTTTCAGGGTCACTGTATACCTTCCAGTCACCGCAGCAAAGGCAGTTATGACCATGGTTTATAATAAAACCCTTCACATCCGCAAGTGGGTATCCAAGGAAAATTCCAATTTCGTGAGGAAACGTACCAGACTGCATCAAATGTTGTCTGAGAATGAGGAGAGCGTCGATTGCGTTTTGGCTTGTATAGCCAAATGAGGAAAGAAAGTCACCGACAGCCGGATCAGACAGATCATTTTGCAGACGACTCATACGAACCACATAGATTAAAGCCGTGTGCTCATGAAGGCACAGGCAAAAACATAAAACGCCTTTGTCGCGAAGTGTATTGTTCCAACGGCGTACTGCATCAAACAAATTTTTCTGAGTATCAAAGCTGACACGGAAAAGATTTGCTGTTTTTATAGATGCTAACGTCGGCGCACAATGCTCAATCAAATAATGATCCATACTTGTCTCCTAAAAAAATCGAATCCATATCATATAAAATGATGTTGGGGTCAAAAGGTATTTTGCCCCCAACTGATACCCACGAATTGCTCCGTTGCTATGCAACTTCGCAATTCTAAAAACATTCGGATTCGCTGATTTTCCTTGAAAATCGCTGCATCCTCATGTTTTTGCGGGTCCCAAGCTCAAAACCCTAATCGTGCAAGCACGAACGGCTTTTGGAGCTTTTGACCCTGATATCATATAAAAAGAGGTATTTGAAATGGAAAATAATAATAGAAGAAAACTTGGAACTTATCAGATTTGTTTGATTGCACTGGCAATTGTTATGAATGTCATAGGCGGACAGATTGCGCTTGCTCTTCGTCTTCCAATTTATTTAGACAGCATCGGAACCATCATGATCGGTGCCATGCTTGGACCATGGTGCGGCTTAATCCCTGGTCTGCTTGGTGGTCTGATCATGGCTTTTACTGGTGATATTTACTCACTGTATTTCGCACCTGTCGGCATGATCGTTGGTTTTATGAGTGGTCTTGCTCACACAGGTTTTTCTGGTCTTCGCGGCGGTGCTAAGCTTCAGCACATTTTGTCACTCGGTCATATAAATACCGTTAAGGATGCCGCAATCATGATAGGACGTGCCTTTGTGATCTCTCTTCCAGGAACAGTTGTCAGCGCTTTTATCTGCACAGTTCTTTTTGGCGGAGTGACCTCATCTGGCTCTGCAATTCTTGTTCAGTTTCTGGCTGCAAAGACACCGCTTGGGCTGACAGCAAGCATCGTTCTTGTTCAATTTTTAACTGATTTTTGTGACCGCGCAGTAAGCCTTGCGCTTGTCATGGCAATGGTTCGCGTGCTTCCTGTTTCCATTAAGCAGCGCCTTGCCGCAAATTAATGTAATATACGGGTAACTATTCAGAACCCCATTCGCAAAATCGCATCTTCGATGCTTCTATTTTGCTCATGTGGTTACCTCGCCATATAAAATTGCTATTCTGTCTGAATGCAAGCATTCACAGAAAGCAATTTTGCAT